>ERZ772820.359-NODE-359-length-45792-cov-6.363688_pt1 | contig 45792 bp, 44 predicted proteins | sample MGYA00511377_ERZ772820 | MGnify/ENA primary metagenome ERZ772820 (study PRJEB29015, sample SAMEA2737684) | human gut metagenome | biome: human gut; feature: human-associated habitat; material: faeces | place: China | collected 2012 ... | reverse complement strand
TGCTCTTCCGATCTGGAAATCTGAACCCGGAATGGACCGAATGGTTGATGGGCTTCCCAACTGGATGGACAGAATTAGATGCCTCGGAAACGCGGTGTGCCCGCCCCAGTTCTTCCCCTTCTTCCAACAAATCAGACTGATAGAGGAGGCAGAGCATGAACCGACTACAAGAGCGGCGGATGGCGCTGGGCCTGACCCAGCCGCAGGTGTCCGCCAAACTGAAAGAAACGGAACCCAGGGCTGACGTGGGCATGGTGAGCCGGTATGAGAAGGGCGTATGCCTGCCGACGGCGGACCAGCTCAAGGCCCTGGAGGATGTCCTGGGAGCATCCAGGACGGAACTCTACGACGCGGAGGACCTGGACCTGCTGGGGGCGCTGCCGACAGCAGAGAGCCGCAGCGAGGCCAGCGAGACGGAGACCGCGCCGCCCACAGCGCCCACCGGGCGCTTCCGCAAGTGTTACCGCATCAGCCGCGAGTTCGCGGCAAGCCTGCCGGACGACCTGCTCCAGGTGTGCGGGTATTCGTCCTGGCAAAGCTGGCATGACGCAGCCCTCAAGCGGCTGTTAGGAGAATATGCGGCCCGGAAACGGGCCACCAAAAAGGAGGATAAAACCGCATGAGTGACCAGTTGGACAAGAAAAGCATCCTTGAGATGTCAATGGGTGCAATCCTGGAGCGCGTGGACTATGAGATGGGCAAGGTGATGGACAACATCCTGGACCCCAACACCAAGGCCACCGCCAAGCGCAAAATCTCCGTGACCCTGGAGCTTATCCCCAGCGCGGACCGCCGGACCATCACGGTGCAGAGCACGGCCAAGTGCTCCCTGACCCCGACGGACCCCGTGACCACGAGCCTCTACATCACCAACGCACCCAGCACCGGCGAGCTGCTGGTGGCCGAAATGGTGCCCCAGGTCCCCGGCCAGTTAGCCATCGACGGTGAGGAGCAGGACCACCCCAAAATTTTGAAGTTCAAACGCCAGGCATAACGCCACGATCTGAAAGGAGTATTCATCATGCTGAAAGAATTTGCCCAGTACCTCGTGTCCCTCAAGGACAACAAGACCTACGACATCCACGGCGACACCTACTCTGACCACGACCTGGTCCGTATCAAGCCCCACATTGACCGCCCTGCCAACCTCTCCGTCTCCGGCCTGGACAGCATCGTGAAGCTGGTCCGCAACGAGCTGGATATGTTCGAGAACCTGCCCGTGTTCATCCGCGTGGACGATGCCCGCACGGTCTCCGTGTTCACCACCTACGACGACATGATGTGCCGCGACAGCCTCTATACCGCGAAATGCGACGTTCCGGGCTTCCGTGACGGCTTTCGGGAGTATGAGCAGGCCATCATTGAGCTGCGGAGCAAGTTTGCACCCGGCCCCGGCGTGGACTACCTGCTGGACCTGCTCTCCCGCATGAGCAAGGACAGCGGCGTGACCACCCGCGACAACGGCGTGAGCCAGGAAGTGGAGGCCCGCCAAGGCGTCTCCCTCAAGGCGCTGGTGCAGGTCAAGCCCCGCGTGGCCCTGCGCCCCTTCCGCACCTTCCTGGAGGTGGAACAGCCGGAGAGCGAGTTCCTGCTGCGCCTGGACGATGACGGCAACGTGGGCCTGTTCGAGGCTGACGGCGGGATGTGGCAGCAGACGGCCAAGGCCAGCATCACGGCCTACTTTGAGGACAAGCTGGCCGAGGAGGTTAAGGACGGCAAAATCGTCGTGATGATGTGATGCAACCGCAGGTCATCATCTGCAAGGACCGGGCGGAATGGCTGGAGGCCCGCAAGGATGGGCTGGGGGCGTCTGACGCCGCCGCCCTCCTGGGCCTCTCCCCCTGGAAAACCAACGTGCAGCTCTGGGAGGAGAAGTGCGGGCTGGTCATCCCGGAGGACATCGGGGACAAGCCCTATGTGCGCTACGGCAACGACGCGGAGCCGCTGCTGCGCTCCTTCTTCGCCCTGGACCACCCGGAATACCGGGTGAGCTTCACCCCCTACAAGATCATCAAACACCAGGACCTGCCCTTCATCACCTGCACCCCGGACGGGGAGCTGGAGGAAACCGCCACCGGGCGGCTGGGCGGCCTGGAGATCAAAACCACGGAAATCCTCTCCTCCACCGGCTGGACCCATTGGAAGGGGCGCATCCCCACGGAGTATTACGCCCAGGTGTGCCAGCAGATGCTTGCCGCCGGGTGGCAGTTCGTGGAACTGCTGGCCCAGATCAAATATACCACGGCGGAGGGCGAGGACCGGAAAGAGACCCGGCACTACAAAATCGAACGGGCGGATGCCGAGGACGACATCGCCATCATCCGGCGGGAGGCGGTCCCCTTCTGGCGCTGCGTGGAGCAGCGGCAGAAACCAAACCTCAAGCTCCCGCCTATCTGAACAGGAGGACAACATGAGCATGGAATTTGTGATGGGCAACAGCCTGGAGACTTTGCCCAAGACGATAGACTTCAACTTTGAGGAGCTGAAAGGCCAGCTTGCGGAGAGCCTGGCGCTGTACACCGGCCTGGTGGTAACAGAGGACGGCATCAAGGGTGCCAAGGAGGACCGCGCCAAGCTGAACAAGCTGCGGGAGGCCCTGGAGAACAAGCGCAAGGAGGTCAAGCGCGAGTGCATGGCCCCGTACACCGACTTCGAGGCCAAGGTGAAGGAGCTGGTGGGCCTTATTGACCAGCCCATCGCCGCCATCGACGCGCAGCTCAAGGAGTACGAGGAGAAGCGCCGGGCGGACAAGCGGGCCGCTATCCTGGAAATTTACGAGGAGACCGTGGGCGAGCTGCGGGCGCTGCTCCCCTTTGAGAAGCTGTGGCAGGACACCTGGTACAACACCAGCGTGACCATGAAGAAGGTCCGGGGGGCCATCGTCGCGGCGGAGGACAAGGCCGCGTCCGATCTGGAGGTCCTGGCTACCGTGGAGAGCGAGTTTGCCGAGGCCGTCAAGATCAAGTACCTGGAGCACCTGGACCTGAACGAGGCCCTGATGGAGCGCTCCCGCCTCCAGGAGCGGGCCAAGCGCCTGCGGGAATACGAGGCCCAGCGGGCCGCCCAGGCCGCCAACCTGGCAGAGGAACAGCGCGAGGCGGAGGCGACGCGGGGCGCAGAGCAGACCCCGGACCCCGCTGCCAATGCGGCCCAGGCCGGGACCTGGGAACCCGGCGGCGGTGAGGCCGTTGAGGAGACCATCTACCTGCTGCGCTTTGAGTGCCAGGTGACAAGGGACCAGGCGGCGGAGCTTTCCCGCTGGCTGAAAGAACGGAACATTTCGTATAGGAGGATTTAATCATGGCCGTGAACAATTCTTTGCAGAGCCGCAGCGGCGGCAAGCCCAAGTTCAGCGTGGCTATCCAGACGCCGATGTACCAGAAGCTCGTGAACGACACCCTGGGAGACCCGGACCGCGCCCGGCGCTTCGTGGCTGCCATCAGCTCCGCCGTGGCCGTAAACCCGTCCCTCCAGGAGTGCGACGCCGGGACGGTGCTGACCGCCGCCCTGCTGGGTGAGAGCCTGAACCTGTCCCCCTCCCCGCAGCTCGGCCAGTATTACATGGTCCCCTACAAGGACAAGAAGCGCGGCACCGTGGCTCAGTTCCAGCTCGGCTACAAGGGCTACATCCAGCTTGCAGAGCGCAGCGGCCAATACCTGGACATCGACGCGTTCCCCGTGGTGGAGGGCGAGTACAGAGGCCGGGACCGCTTCACCCGCCGCCCCATCCTGGAGTTCCTGGAGGACGACGGAGACCGGGAGAGCCGCCCTGTGGTGGGCTACTACGCCTACTTCGAGCTGAACAACGGCTTCCGCAAGGTGCTGTACTGGAGCAAGGACAAGATGCTGGCCCACGCGGACCGCTACTCCCAGGCGTTCCACCTGGAGGCCCGCGAGGCTCAGGACCCCCGGTACAGCCGTGTGTCCTACGCCGACTTCGTGGCGGGCAATTACCCCAAGGGCGACGAGTGGAAGTATTCCTCCTTCTGGTACAAGGATTTCGACGGGATGGCCTGCAAGACGATGCTGCGCCAGCTTATCAGCAAGTGGGGCATCATGTCCATTGACCTCCAGAAAGCACTTGCAAGCGACGAGGCGGCCATCGGCACCGACGGGAGCAAGAATTACCTGGATGCACCCGAAAACGCGCCAGAGGCCCTTCCAGAGGCCAACCCGGAGACCGGGGAGGTCATTGAACCCAGCAGCAATACCGCGCCGGAGCTGCCCGACGGCATCTTCGAGGATGCAACGGGGCAGCAGGCGCTTGCGTAAGGAGGCATCCGTATGCCCAAGACCAACGAGAAAGACGCCTATTTCTTCTCCCACGACTGCAACGCCCGCAACGACCCCAAAATCCTGGCCCTCCGCTCCGTCTACGGGGCGGAGGGGTACGGGGTGTACTTCATGCTGGTGGAGATACTCCGGGAGCAGCCGGAGTACCGGCTGTCCGTGAACAAGTACATCTGGAATACACTTGCTATGCAAATGCAGGTGGAAGCATCCCGCCTGGAGCAGATCATCACAGACTGCTGCACAGAGTTTGCAGAAAACGGCAGCACGCTTTTGGTGAACGACGGCGAGTATCTTTACTCCGCTTCCCTTCTCCGACGCATGGGGAAGGTGGACGACATCTCCAACCTCCGCCGGGAGGCGGCGCAAAAACGCTGGAAAAATCAGCCTTGCAAGGCCGACGACGGCAGCGGAGCATCCACAAGTAATGCAAATGCAGAGCAAACCGATGCAAATAAAAGAAAAGCAAAGCAGAGTAAAGAAAAGCAAAGCAAAGCAGAGGAAAAGAAAGCAAAGGAAACTATCTTTGCGGACTTCGCCTCCGGCGACGCTGACCTGCTTTCCGCTCTGCAAGGCTTCGAGGCGATGCGGAACAAGATCAAAAAGCCGATGACGGACCAGGCCAAGAAGCGCCTGGTCACGGAACTGGAGAAGCTGGCCCCCGGAGACCGGGATGCCCAGATCGCCATTCTGCACCAGAGCGAGGACCACTGCTGGGCAGGCGTGTTCGCCCTCAAGGACGACAGGCCCTACCAGCCCAGCCGCAACGGCAGACCCCAGCAGGCCAGCACGGGCGAGAAGATGGACGCCCTGCGAGACCTGCACGACGAGTTCAGCGGCCTATGACCAGGGCGGAAGTGACGGAAATCTTCGCGGTGCTGATGATGGCCTATCCCAACGCGGAGATGTTCAAGGCCCCGGACAAGGACAGCCTAAAGGCAAAGCTGGCCCCGACCATCACGCTCTGGACCACCTGCCTGCGGGACATCGACTTCTGGGCGGCCCAGCAGGCAGTCATCCGGGTGTGCCAGACCTGCAAATTCCCTCCGACCATCGCGGAGATGCGGGAGGCGGCGGAGACCGTTCTGCACGAGGTCAGGTCGGAAATCAGCAACGCCTACCTGATGGCCCGCAGCGAGCTGCAACTGGCCCGGCTGGCTGGCCGGACGAAAGAGCAGGCGCTGGAGGGGATGCCCACCAGGACCCAGAAGGTCATCGAGGCTATGGGCGGCATCGACGCGTTCATGCCGCCGGACAAGAAATACTTCGAGATGGAGCGCTTCGAGCAAACTTATGAGACGATGCTGCGGAAGAACCCCATCGGCCTGCCGGGCAGCACGGCAGGACAGCGACAGATCACGGAATGAGCAAGGGGGCGGACAAATGGCTGGCTACTCACACAAGACCTGGGCGTGCCCGTTCTTTCGCTGGGACGAGCGGCTGTGCGTCCGCTGCGAGGGCGGCTGCATGAGTTTCCCGGACCGGGAGGCCCTGGCCGAGTACGCGGACCGCTACTGCGCCAACCTCCAGGACTGGAAAAGCTGCACGGTGGCCGCCAACCTGCTGAAATACTACGAGAGGACGGAGTGACATGGAAAGAAACGTCGATAAGATCAAGCGCCTGGAGCATGAGCTGGGGCGCTGGCACAAGAAGGTGGCCGACACGGCCAAGGAGAACGAGAAGCTGCGGGAGGCCCTGGCCCAGGCGGATGCCGGAAACCAGGAGACCCAGGCCCTTGTGGACGCTGTGCTCACCGCTGTGGTGCTGGAGCACGGGGAGCGGGCCATGGACCCGGACGCCCCGGAGACGGCCCTGGGCTGGCGGCTGGCCGTCCCGTTCTTCTCCGTCAAGGAGATGCGGGAGAAGTACGAGATACACGCCCGGCGCGGCGAGGACGGCAAGTACATCCTGGGCGTGATGGAGCGGAGGTCCGACTTATGAGCGTGCGCCGACAGACAGCCAACCGGCTGACCCTGTTTCGCACCTGCGGCACCTGCGGGAAGCAGATCGTGACCACGGCGGACACCCCCTGGGTGCGTCAGGTGGAGCGGGACGGCAAGAAGCAGGCCACGACATACTTCTGCTCCGAGGGCTGCTTCGCGGCCAGCTATAAGCACATCGGCTGGTTTGACGGCAAGGCCGAGGAGCGCCGGAAGCTGAAAGACCGGAACCGGGACCCGGAGAAGGAGCGGGCACGGAACCGGGCATACCAGCAGGCCCACCGGGAGGAGCTGCGGGAAAAGGCTCGGCTGCGCCGCCTGGCACACCCCGGCCAGGCCGCCGCCGACAGCGCCTATGCCCGGCGCAAGCGCAAGCTGAAAGCGGAGGAGGCGCAGGCTAATGCTGGATAAGACCCCGCTGGAGATGGCCCTGGAGCGGGAGGGCCAGATCGAATACTGCGACGAGTGCGAGTATGTACGCGTCGTGGACAACACAGTTTTCTGCGGCCTGTCCGGGAAACTGCTGCACCCCATGATGTTTCTGCGGGGGCAGGGCTTCGGCCCGGCCCGCCGCTGCACCAAACGGAAGGAGGCACGAGAGATGGGACTGACCGCCGCAGACCTGCAACGCATGGGGCCGGAGGCCCAGCGCCAGGTCATGGAGAAGCTGGGCATCGTGGGCAAGACCAAGGCCCCCAAGTACCACAACCAGCCGGACAGCCGGGGCAACCTCCGCTTCGACAGCAAGAAGGAGGCCCGCCGCTACGACGAGTTGATGCTGATGCTCAAGGCCGGGCAGATACGCAACCTGCGCCTCCAGCAGCAGTACACCCTCCAGGAAAGCTACATCACGGAGACCGGCGAGCGGGTCCGGGCCATCCACTATGTGGCCGACTTCGCCTACGAGCGCCCCACCGCGCCGGACAAGTACGGCACCGTGTTCTGGCTGCCGGTGGTGGAGGATGTCAAGAGCCGGGCCACCAAGACGGCCCAGTACGAGATGAAAAAGAAGCTCCTGCGGGAACGCTTCAATCTGACTATCACGGAGGTTTGATTATGGCAAAGAAAGGCACATTCCCTGCCAACGCTATGCGGCGCGGGGAGATTTACTGGGTAGATATACCGAACGCCATCGGCCACGAGCTGATGAAGGACCGGCCCGCCATCATCGTGAGCTGCGACGCTCTGAACGACAACAGCCCCGTGGTCCAGGTGGTCTACTGCTCCGCCTCCCCCAAGAAAGAGCTGCCGGAGCACATCACCATCCGCTCCACCGAACAGATCAGCACGGCCCTGTGCGAGAACGTGTACACCGTGGACAAGAGCCGCGTGGGGCGCTTCGTTGGCCGCTGCACCCGGCGGGAGATGGAGCAGGTGGACCTCGGCCTCCTCTCTGGCCTGGGGCTGGCCCAGTTTGGCCTTGCAAGCCCCCAGGAGGACGAGGACGAGGCACAGCCGGTACGCGGGGACACCGAGGGCGGCACGGCCCCCATGGCCCTGGTAATCGCCCAGACTGAGCGAGACACCTACAAGCGGATGTATGAGAGCCTGCTGGCCCGCATGACGATGGAACGGGAGAGCTTCAAGGGGGTGAGCGACTGATGACCGAACCGAAGGACCTTTGCGGCAGGTGCGCCGCGATGCTCCAGGAGGGCTACGACCTCAAACGCGTGGGCGGCGGCGTAGATCACAAAGTGACCTGCTCCCATTGTGGGCGGCGGCGCTACGGGGCCACCTACACGATAGAAAAGCACAGCAAAAGCAAAGCATAAGCATACCAGAGAGACCCTGGGCCTATGGCCTGGGGTCTCTTATCTTTTTCGTGAGGCCACGAAAATGGTCTCCCCCGCTCCAGGGAGAGAGGGAGAGGAAGGGGGGTATGGGGGGATGGTGAGGGTGAGAGGGTCCCCCACACACGCGTGAACACCAGAATGAAAAAACATCCTCCCTTCGGGGCGAAAAAAGAAGCTGCCTTTGCTACGATGAAAGAGAAGCCAATTTTTCAGAAAGGCAGGCGGGAGCGAATGGCACAAAGTAAATACGAGACCCATGTCCTCCCCAACCTGGACAAAATCATCAAGTGGGCCAAAGCCGGGGCCACGGCAAAGGAGATCGCTGCCAACCTCCATATCGCCTACTCTACCTTCCGCAAATACCTGGACGAGGGCCAGGAGGGGGACGAGCGCTACGCGGCACTTTCGGCTGCTTTCGCGCAGGCGTGTGAAGTGCCGGACGAGCAGGTAGAAAACGCTCTGTTCAAGAGCTGCCTGGGCTATAATGCCCAGATCGTGAAGCACTACAAGCTAAAGACCGTAGAATATGACCCGGAAACGGGCAAGCGCATCCGCGAGGTCGAGACCCTTGTGGAGGCCCGCGATGAAGTCCATGTAGCTGCCAATACAGCGGCGCAAATGTTCTGGCTGACCAACCGGAAGCCGGAGACGTGGAAGTACAAGCCGGAGGCCCAGGACGGCGACGAGGACGAGGGCAGCGGCGTGGTGCTCCTCTCCCCCGTGATGGACAACCCAGGCCCACCGACAGAGGGAGGCGCAAACGATGGGTAAAGTCATCTGGACACCGCAGCCGCGCCAGGCGGCCCTTATGGCCCGCTTTGAGGACGAGGCGCTGTACGGCGGTGCAGCGGGCGGCGGCAAATCGGACTGCGCCCTGGCCGAGGCCCTGCGCCAGGTGGAGATACCGCATTACCGAGGGCTTATCCTCCGCAAGACCTTCCCGCAGCTCACGGAGCTGATGGACCGCAGCACGGAGATTTACAGACGGGCCTACAAAAAGGCCAGATTTAACGAGAGCAAGCACGTCTGGACCTTCCCCTCCGGGGCCAAGATTTTCTTCGGCTCTATGCAGTACACCAAGGACCGGACCAACTACCAGGGCAAGCGCTATGACTTCATCGACTTTGACGAGCTGACGCAATTTCTCTGGGAGGAGTACAGCTACCTGTTCTCCCGGAACCGCCCCAACGGGCCGGGGACCCGCTGCTACATCCGGGCGCAGGCCAACCCCGGCGGCGTGGGCCACGGCTGGGTGAAGGAGCGCTTCATCACGGCGGCCCAGCCCATGCAAACGATCTGGGAGCAGTTCAAGGTCCGCTTCCCTGACGGCCACGAGGAGACGCGCTGGAAGTCCCGCATCTTCGTGCCGTCCTCCGTGTTTGACAACAAGATACTGCTTGCCAACAACCCGGACTACCTCACCAGCCTGGCCTCCATGCCGGAGCAGGAGCGCAAGGCGCTGCTGTACGGTGACTGGGACACCTTCGCTGGCCAGGTATTCACGGAGTGGCGCAACGACAGCGACCACTACACGGACCGCATCAACACCCACGTCATCTCCCCCTTCAAGGTCCCGCAGGACTGGGCCATCTGGTGCGGCCTGGACTGGGGCTACTCCAGGCCCTTCTCCGTGGGCTGGTACGCCGTGGACCGGGACCGGCGGCTCTACCGCATCCGGGAGTATTACGGCTGCACCGGCACCCCCAACACCGGCGTGAAGATGGAACCGTCCGAGGTGGCGCGGGAGATACGGCGCATCGAGGCCGAGGACCCAAACCTCAAGGACCGGCACATCAACCGCGTGGGAGACCCGGCCATCTGGGGCAGCGACGGCACGGAGAGCATCGGCGCTCTGATGGAGCGGCAGCGGGTGTACTTCGAGCGCGGCGACCACGCCCGCATCGACGGCAAGATGCAGGTGCATCACCGCCTCGCCTTTGACGAGGAGGGCATCCCCATGCTGTATGTGTTCAACACCTGCAAGCACTTCATCCGCACGGTCCCCAACCTGGTCTACGACGAGAAGAACGTGGAGGACATCAACACCGAGGGCGAGGACCACATCTACGACGAGCTGCGCTACGTTTGCATGAAAAACCCGATAGCACCCAGGCGGAACAAGCCCCCCGCCCTGGTGGTATATGACCCGCTGGACCTGGGACAGGACCAGCAGTATGACCGTTACGATTTTTACAGGAGGTATTGATTTATGGCACTTTTCGGACGGAAGAACGAGCAGGACGCGACCCTGGGCAAGCCCCCGATGGGCTGGGGCGTCCCCGGCGTGCAGAAGGACGAGAGCGTGGACCCGGAGATGGAGGCCATGCTGCTGACGGCCCCCGCCGGGCAGCGGCGCATCGGCAGAGCGGAGATCGCGGAGGCAATCAGCATCCTGACCCGCTACAAGCAGGGCAAGGCCAGCCTGGAGGAGCGCGTGGTCCAGGATGAGCTATGGTGGGAGCTGCGCCATTGGGAGGCCATCCGCAAGGGCAAGCAGCGCACGGACAACCCGGAGTACAGAGGGCCGGAGCCGTCCTCTGCCTGGCTGTTCAACGCTATTCTCAATAAGCACGCGGACGCCATGGACAACTACCCGGAGCCGGTGGTCCTCCCCCGCGAGCGCAGCGACGAGGAGAGCGCCAAGGTGCTGTCCTCCGTGCTTCCGGTCATCCTGGAGTACAACGACTACGAGCAGACCTACTCTGACAACTGGTGGGAGAAGCTGAAACACGGCACGGCAGCCTATGGCGTGTTCTGGAACAGCGCCAAGGAGAACGGCCTGGGCGACGTGGACATCCGGGAGATCGACCTGCTAAAGCTGTTTTGGGAGCCGGGCGTGACCGACATCCAGAAGTCCCGCAACCTGTTCATCGTGGACCTGGTGGACGAGGACCTGCTGGAGCAGCAGTACCCGGAGCACAAGGGCCATTTGAGCGGCGGGGCCGTGGATGTGAAGCAGTATATCTACGATGACACCATCGACACCAGCAATAAAAGCGTGGTGGTGGACTGGTACTACAAGACGACCTCTGCCAGCGGCAAGACGCTGCTGCACTACGCCAAGTTCGTGGGCGAGACCCTGCTGTTCGCCAGCGAGAACGACCCCAACTACCGGGACACGGGCTGGTACGACCACGGCCTCTACCCCGTCGTGCTGGATGTGATGTTCCCGGAAAAGGGCACGCCGGTGGGCTTCGGCTATGTCGCCATCTGCAAGGACCCGCAGCTCTACATCGACAAGCTGTCCTCCAACATCCTGGAAAACAGCATGATGACCACCAAGAAGCGTTTCTTCGTCAGCGACAGCACGGGCATCAACGAGGAGGAGTTCCTGGACTGGAGCAAGCCCCTGGTCCACGTCCAGGGCGAGCTTGACGACAGGCGCATCAAGGAGATTATCACCAACCCGCTGGACGACATCTATGTGACCGTGGCGCAAATGAAAATCGAGGAGATGAAGGACACGGCGGCCAACCGCGACGTGAACAGCGGCAGCGCCGGGTCCGGCGTCACCGCCGCCGCTGCCATCGCCGCCCTCCAGGAGGCGGGCAACAAGGCCAGCCGGGACATGATCTCCGCCAGCTACCGCACCCATGTCAAAATCAATTCGATGTGCATTGAGCTTATCCGGCAGTTCTACGACGAGACCCGCTCGTTCCGCATCACGGGCCAGACGCCTGGCAGCTACCAGTTCATCGACATGAACAACGCGGGCATCAAGGAGCAGGAAGTGGGCCAGACCTCCGACGGCCTCCCCCTCTACCGCAAGCCCATCTTCGACCTGAAAATCAAGGCCCAGAAGAAAAACCCATTCTCCCGCATGGAACAGAACGAGCGGGCCAAGGAGCTGTACGGCCTGGGCTTCTTCAACCCGGAGCGGGCGCAGGAGGCGCTGGGCGCTCTGGAAATGATGGAGTTTGAGGGCATCGACAAGGTGAAGGAGCAGGTGCAGAACGGCCAGACCCTTCTCAATATCTGCCAGCAGATGTCCCAGCAGCTCGACCAGATGGCCCTTATCATCCAGACCCTCACGGGCAAGGACATGGGCATCGGAGCGGCGCAGCCTACCGGCGGCGGCCAGCGAGGCCAGGCGGCAGGCCCCGCGCCCTCCAGCGAGAAGGACAGCCTTGCAAGCGGCATCATGGAGGCCCAGCATCCCATGACCGGCTACGGGGAGCGGCTGGCAAAGCGCAGCACCCCCAGCATGGGCAACGAATGACGGGAGGCGACGTGTTATGACCCAGGTTTATGCCGAACGGGACGGCCAGCGCTGCATCCTCTCTGCCCAGGGCCACGCCACCGGCAGCGTGGAGGCGTGCGCGGCGGTGTCCGGCATCCTTTACGCCCTGGCCGGATATGTGACCAACGCCATGCGGGAACGCTATGTGGAGGTCTACACCTGGCGGATGGAGAGCGGCGATGTGAAGCTCGACTTCAACGGGGACGACGGCACGGCGGCGGCCTTTGAGATGGCCGTCATCGGCCTTGCCCAGGTGGCCCAGGCCCACCCGGAGCAGGTCCAGGTGGAGTGCCGGGAAGAAAAATAAAAATTTTTTCCGAGTTCGGGGCGAAAAGCGGAAAAGCATTTGATACGCTTATACTGTCCTCCTGCTTCACACCATGCGGGGCGGCGGTCACGGTGGGGACCGGGCCGCTGCCCTGGTGAAGTCAGGGACCGATGCACGGGGGCGATACACCCGCGACGAAAAAGGAGGCAATCCTATGAACTTCAAGCATTTGCTGGACATCCAGCTGAACCTGTTCGACGGCGGCGGTGCCGCAGGCGGAGCAGGCGCAGGGGCGGCGGCCTCTGGCGATGGAGCACCCGGCACACAGGGCGAGACCCAGGCATCCCCCGCATCCACCCGGCGGGGAAAATCGGGCGAATACCAGAATGTCATCTTCGGGAAGCAGGCCAAACCGGCGGAGGCTGGCGAGGGCGGAGACCCGGAGGGACAGCAGCGGTCCTCCGACGCCGGGAGCGACAACAAACCGGACGCGAGCACCACGTCCAATACTCTGGAGGCCAAACGCAGGGCTTTCCAGGACCTTGTGAACGGTGAGTACAAGGACATCTACACCGAGGAGACCCAGCGCATCATCGACCGGCGCTTCCGGGAGACCAGAAACCTGGAGCAGCAGGTGGGCCAGTATCAGCCTGTCATTGATATGCTGATGCAGCGCTACCAGATCGGCGACGGCGACATGGGCAAGCTGTCCCAGGCCATCGAAAACGATGACGCATACTGGTCCGAGGCCGCCGAGGAGGCGGGGATGTCCGTTGAGCAGTACAAGCAGTTCCAGAAGCTCCAGCGGGAGAACGAGGCGCTTTTGCGCCAGCAGCGCCAGCGGCAGAACGACCAGCGGGCGCAGCAGCAGCTCCAGCAGTGGTACGGCGAGGCCGAACAGGTCAAGGGGCTGTACCCAAGCTTCGACCTCAACGCGGAGGTCAAAAATCCCCAGTTCCTCTCCATGCTCCGGGCGGGCGTTCCCGTCCAGCACGCTTATGAAGTGGTCCACATGGACCAGATCAAGGCGGGCGTGGCCGCTATGCAGGCCAAGGCCACGGAGAAGCAGGTGGTGGATGGCATCCGCGCCAAGGGCGCAAGGCCCCAGGAAAACGGCACGACCTCCCAGGGTGCATTTATCGTGAAGGATGACGTTTCCAAGCTGTCCAAGAGAGACCGCGCGGAGATCATCCGCAGAGCTGCACGGGGAGAGCACATCGAGTTTTAAGCCTCTCCCCAGAAGGGAGATTTTAACATGAACACCATCCGCAAATTCATTCTGCTGCCTGTCGTGCTGAACCTGTTTGATGCAGTCATCAACAAGACGACCAGCAACACCACCGGGAACAACCTTTCCGGCGAGATGAAAACCTTCTACTCCGACTATCTCATTGATATGGCGGAGCCGCTGCTGGTCCATGACCAGTTCGGACAGAAGCACCCCATCCCCAAGAATGGCGGTAAGACCATTGAGTTCCGCAAGTATGACCCCCTGCCCAAGGCCACCACGGCCCTGACCGAAGGTGTGACCCCCGAAGGTCAGAAGCTCAACATGGGCGTCATCACCGCGACTGTGGCGCAGTACGGCGGCTTCATCGAGCTGTCCGATATGCTGCTGCTTTCCGCCATCGACAACAACCTGGTGCAGGCCACCAAGCTGCTGGGCAGCCAGGCAGGCCGTACCCTGGACACCATCACCCGTGAGGTGCTGAACGGCGGCACCAACGTGCAGTACGCCGAGGGCCAGGTGGACAGCCGCGCCAACCTGTGCGGCGGCAGCACCACCGACAGCCAGAACCACTACCTGACCGTGGACGCCGTGCGCCGCGCTGTCCGTTACCTCAAGGTGATGAACGCGCCCAAGATCAACGGCTACTACGCGGGCATCATCCACCCGGATTGCTCCTACGACCTTATGAGTGACCCCAAGTGGGTGAACGTCAAGACCTACTCCGACCCCGACGGCATCTACGAGGGCGAGATCGGACGCATCGAGGGCGTCCGCTTCGTGGAGACCAGCGAGGCCAAGGTCTTTACCCACGCGGGCAAGGACTACGAGACCGGCACCACCGCCAGCGGCACCGTCACCCCCAAGGCATCCGCCCGTGACGTGTACTCCACCCTCATTCTGGGTGCGGACGCCTACGGCGTGACCGAGATCACCGGCGGCGGTCTCCAGCACATCGTGAAGCAGCTCGGCTCTGCCGGTACTGCCGACCCCCTGGACCAGCGCGCCACCGCAGGCTGGAAAGCCACCAAGGTGGCCGAGCGCCTGGTGGAGGCGTACATGGTCCGCATCGAGACCTGCTCCACCTTCAACAGCTAATCACCGGGGCCGCCTGCTTTACGGCGGGCGGCCCCACATTCTGACCAACAGGAGGTATTTACACTATGGCTGCCAAGAAAGAAGCTGCTGCCAATGAGCAGCAGGCCACCACGCAGGCTACCCCCGCCGCCGAGGCGGAGGACATCATCGCCAAGGCCAAGGCGGAAGCTGCTGCCATTGTGGCAGAGGCCCAGGCCAAAGCCAAGGAGACCCTGGAGGCGGCAAAAGAGACCGCCCCCGCCGCGCCCAAGCCGAACGACCTTGTGCCCATCCGTCTGTTCAAGGACAACGACAAGTACAAGGATGACGTTTTTGTGGCCGTCAATGGCCGCAGCTTCCAGATCAAGCGCGGTGAGACCGTGCAGGTGCCCGCCTATGTGGCGGAGGTCCTGGAGCAGAGCATGGCCCAGGATAACGCCACCGCAAACCTCATTGAGCGCGAGAGCAGCGCCTACGCTGCCGAGGCCAAGGCCCGCAACATCTAACTGAACAGGCACACCGCGAGACCCTAAAAGCGGCTGCGACACGGCGCGGCGAGGTATGGAGGGACCGACCCTTCCGCCCCGCCGCGCCTTTTATCATACAGAAAGGAGGTAGACCCCCTATGGACAGGACCATCAATGTGACCGTGACCGGCGAATTTGTCCGCAAGGACAGCAAGAACGCGGGCGTGCAGGGCGAGGCCAATGTGACCGGCCTGCACATCGTTATGAGCGATGACTGGGAGGCGTTCTCCAAGCGCATCATCTGGCGCAACGCCCTGGGCGAAAGCCCCGTGGCGGTGCTGCTGTACAACAGCGTGGAGGACCTGGTGGCAAAGAAGGACCCGCTGACCTTCGACACGGCCATTCCGGCGGAGCCGCTGGCCCTGGAGGGCTGGTGCAGCTTTACCATTGAGGGCTTCCGGGAGAGCGACCCCACCGCCGTTGCCATCACGGTGACGGACCATCTGCTGGTGAAGCCGAACGACGCCTACACCACGCCGAAAGAGCCGACGCCCACCCAGGCGCAGCAACTCCAGACCCAGATCGACGGCATTGTACCCCAGGTGAGCACCCTGGTGGGAAACGCCATCGAGGCGCTGGAGCAGGCCGAGGAGGCCGTGAAGGTGTGGGAAGCCTATGACAGCGCAAAGACCTATCTGCCCCTCCAGAAGGTGAGCAGGCTGGGCAGCTCCTACATCTGCAAGGCAGCGTGCAAGGGCGTGGCCCCTGAGCTGGACGTGGCCGGAGGCGTGGAGGGTGCCCACTGGCTGCTTATCGCCTCCAAGGGCGACCAGGGAGAACAGGGCGCAGAGGGACCACAGGGCAAGACCGGCAAGCAGGGCATCCAGGGCGAGCGCGGACTGACCGGCGAGCGCGGCGCCCAGGGCATCCAAGGCATCCAGGGACCCCAGGGCGTTCAAGGCGCTGCTGGCCCGGTTGGACCCACGGGGCCGGAAGGACCCCAGGGCGTGCAGGGGCCGCAAGGACCGCGCGGCATCGACGGCGTGGCCGTGCAGACGGCTGGCATGGTCAATTTCAGCGTGACCGACGAGGGGCATCTGCTGTGTACCTACACCGGCAACGAGGCCCCGGACTATTACATCAACGATGCAGGGCATCTATGCCTAAACATCTGACGGAAGGAGGAACCATCTATGCCTACCATTGATCTGGGCAAGGTTGTGGGTCCGCAGGGACCCCAGGGCGTGCAGGGTGCAAGAGGCCCGCAGGGCGCGACCGGCGCTCAAGGCCCGAAGGGAGAGCAGGGCATCCAGGGACCCCAGGGTGAGACCGGGGCCAAGGGCGCGACCGGCGCGACCGGCGCACAGGGACCCGCCGGTGCCGACGGCTCTACCCCTAACATCCAGGTGGGGACGACCACCACGCTGGCCGCCGGAAGTGCGGCCACGGTGAAGCGGCGGGCCGGAAGCCCGGACGCTGCCCCCATCTTCGACTTCGGCATCCCCAAGGGCGCGGACGCCGTAAACCCCGGCGACATGACCAAGGCGGTCTATGACCCCAAGGGCAAGGCCCAGGACATTTTTGCCTATGCAGACCAGAAAATGCCCAAGACGGGCGGAGCGTTCACCGGCGGCGTGTCCGGCGTGTCGCCCACCAGCGGCAGCACCAAGGGCTTCCGCAACATCTACTTCGGCAACGGCGCTCCCGCCTCCAGCCTGGGGGCCAACGGCGACGTTTACATCAACATCGGATAAGAGGAGGACACGAACATGATTAAAGCAGGCAATCACACCGTCAGCGACAAGGGCTTCACGGTGGTGACGGAGAACATCGGCGGGGTCCCCCGCCAGGCCGTGGTGGCAGAGCTGCCCGGCGGCATCAGCGACGAGGCCCTGGCCGCGTTCTGTGCCGGTCCCATTGAGGTGCTGGCCGAGGACGGCAGCACCACGGCGACCTACACCGGCCCCTTCCGCGTGGTCTCCCACGGGCTGAAACTGACCCGCACCAGCGAGGACAGCGACGTGGCCGCCCTGACGGCCCAGGTGGCGGAGCTGGAGGCCAAGCTGTCCCACGAGAAGAGCGAGAAGGAAAGCGCCCAGAGCGCCCTTGCACGCCTCAACGAACAGCTTACCACCCTCAAGATGACCCTGGAGGCCAACAGCGCGGACAAGGCCGTGGTTGACAAAGCTCCCGTGGAGGCCATGGATGCGGCGGGCAGCGTGTAAGGACTGGGCGGAGGCTTCCTGCCTGATCTCCAACCTCCTGGCGGAGCTGGAGCAGCCCTGCCGGATATGCCGGGAGGACAGCCTGGTGCTGACCGGGCGCTCCCCCACCGGCGAGACCGTGACCATCCGGCTGGGACCGGACCTGGTGCTGGAGGCAGAGGGCTGCGACGAGCTGCTGGATGCAGCACGAAAGCGAGGGTGCCCCGATGGCTGACAGACAGACCGATGACTTCAAGCTGGGCAACAAGGCGGCTGATATGTGGCTTTACACGGCAGACGCCTGCGCCAATGAGAAGGTCATCCCCAAGAAATACCGCTACACCACCGGAACGGCCCTGATGAACGGTGCGGAGGCCATCTGCTCGTGCATTGAGGGCGCAAACCTCATTGACCTGCGGGAGAGACCGGCGGAGCGGCTGGCGATGCAGCGTGAGGCCCTTTGCGCGTGCAAGAAGCTGGAGCGGAAGATACTGCGGATGGCAGAAAGCAAGCAATACCCCGGCGTGAGCGGCCAAAAGGCCGCGACCTGGAGCAGGGCGGTGATGACGGTACGCTATATGTGCGCCGCCTGGTACGAGAAGGACCGGAGCCGCGCTGCCCAGGCGAGAGAGGATGTTCGGCGGCGATAGCTGCCTTTCATTGGGGTATAGCCTGTTCGCGCCGTCAACTGGGGCCTGCGCTCCCCGAACTCGAATGCCAACAACGCGTACAACATCAACACCGACGGCTCCGTGTACAACTACAACGTGTACAACGCCAACTTCGCGCCGCGTCCCGCTCTGATGGAATTACCGTGTACAAGTAGCCCTTGCGGCGAAAGCAGAGGCCCATCATCAAAGGAGGCTATATCCCGTCGTCCGTGGACATGAACACGGGGGATAAACACATGGCACCGACGCTGCCAGGCTCGCTACCGGGGAAAGCCCCGGACACCTCCGGCGGAGGGAGATACTGGCCGCTATCAGCGATGCCGGACCTGCGCTCCACCATCCGAAAACCAAGCAAGGATGTGTGATATGACCTATCAGGAACTATGTTCCTTTGACACCCTATGGACGGCCTACCACCGGGCCAGACGGTGCAAGAGGGGCAAAAAGAGTACGGCACCCTTTGAGTACAGCGCAATCGAGGAGCTGCTGATACTCTCAAAATCGCTTTTGCAAGGGACGCACCAGCCGGACCCGCTGGACGCGTTCTATATCTATGAACCCAAGAAGCGGCTTATCCAGGCCCCGACGTTCCGGGACAAGGTGGTGCAGCACGCGCTCACGGATTACATCGTCTACGACGAGCTGGCCCGGAGCTTCACGCTGAACACCTACGCGGCCCAGTACGGCAAGGGGACCCACTACGGGCTGGAAATGCTGAAACGGCACATGAGGACCTATTTTCTGCGGCGGAAGGGCGCGGACGAGGCAGCACGCAAGGCTGCCGGTCTGCCACACCGGCCCATGGAGGAATGGGACTACGCCGAGGGCTGGGTCATCAAGGGCGACATCCGCCACTTCTTCCAGAGCATCGACCACCGGCGGCTCAAGGCCGCGCTGGAACCCCGGTTTCCCGACCCGGACATCCGGGCGCTGATGTGGCGATACATCGACGCCGTGGACGAGGGCCTGGCCCTGGGACACCAGACGAGCCACATCTACGCGGTGTTCTACGTCAGCTCCTTCATGCACTATGTGGGTGAGAAGCTGCACCTGCCGCTGGCAGGGATGTATATGGACGACTGGTATGTGATCTGCCCGGATAAGGCGACAGCGGTTGAGGCTCTGCGCCTTGCAAGGCTTGAATTTGCCAAGCTGGGCCTGGAGCTGAACGACAAGACCAACATCTTCCCCTTGCAAAACGGCATCGACTTCTGCGGCTTCCACACCTATCTGACCCGGACGGGCCAGGTGGTCAGCAAGCTGCGCTACTCCTCCATCAAGCGGATGAAACGACGCATCCGGCTGTGGGAGAAGCAGTACGCGGCGGGCGAGGTGTCGCGGGAGAAAATCATGGAGAGCTTTACCGCCTGGGAGGCACACGCCAAGCACGGCGACACAAAGCAGCTCCGCAGAGAAATGCGGTCCAGGTTGTTGATGGCTCTGGACCGCGCAGACGAGGCCAGGCGGGCGGCGGGCATCCCCGCTGCCCGGCCCGGACCTGACGAAAGGAGAACAAAACGATATGGGACAGTTACTTTCCAATCTGGCAAACGGCAGCCTGGTGAAGCTGGCGGAGAACAGCAAGCCCACCAAGTTCATCAAGCTGGACAATGACCACTACGGCACCGGCACGGGCGTGACCCTTATCCGCAAGGATGCTTTTAGTGAGATCGCATGGAACGCCTCCGACAGCAACGGCTACAAAAACCGTTACTTCGGCTGCACCCTGGACAACTTCTGTGACGGCATCTGGCCGCTGAAACTGGACGAGAAAATCCGGGAGTGTCTGGTCCCCGTCCCCATTGTGGTGGCGGAAGGCAACCAGGTGGCGACGCTGCACACGATCTACCGCAAGGGCTTTGCCATCTCCTGCACGGAGGCGGGCGTGAGCGGCTGGCAGACGGAGGGCAAGGCGTTCAGCTATTTCTCCGACAACGCAAAGCGCATCGCCTATCTGGACGAGACGGCGACCGCCGTCTACTGGGGCCTGCGCTCCCCGGACTCGAGTGCCAACCGCGCGTACCGCATCAACACCGACGGCTCCGTGTTCGACTACGACGCGTACCACGCCTACTTCGCGCCGCGTCCCGCTTTTAATCTTAAATCTTCTATCGTTGTATCTGACAGCAAAGACAGCGATGGATGCTATACGGTTGAGAGCGTGCCGGGCAACGACGGCGGGCTGTATGTGAAGAACAACGGCCTGTGGGTGAAAGCGGTATAAGAGACGGACCAGAAAGCCGGGCGGCGGCGTGCCGCTGCCCGGCAAATTCTATGAGAGGAGGCGGCGGTATGCCGAGCATCAATGAAGTTATCGAACGGGTGAACCGGGCGAGGCCGGACGCCATCGACGACGAGACCAAGGCGGCGTGGCTGCTGGAGCTGGACGGACAGCTCTACCGGGAGACCATCCTGCGGCACCAGCTCACGAGCGGGCGCGGGGCCAAGGGACCCGTCGCCGTCTGTCCCACCTGCGGCGGGACGGAAATCACCTATGACCGGGTGATGGACAGCAACCTGTGTCCGGCGTGCGGCTGGACCGACCTGCCGGACTTTCCCAAGGCGTTCCCGGAGGATGGGGACAAGCCCCTGCTGGTGGAGGCCCCCTACGACGGGCTGTACGACCTGTACCTTATGAGCAAGGTGGACTTCTACAACCGGGAGGCCGACAACTACAACAACTCCGCCCTGGCGTACAACGCGGCGCTGGACGAATGGCGGAAACAGTATCACCGCAGGCACCTGCCCATCGGCGGCGGGGGCCTGACGGGTCTATTTTAGGAGGAGGGGCGAGATGAACCTGCCATACATGACGGCGGCGACCGGCAAGAACCGCAAGCAGATCATCGCCTTTGCCGGGCTGAACTACGGCCAGGGAGCCGGAGACGGCGAGCTGGCAGAGAGCTGGGGCCTCTCCTCCGCCCGCTTCCCGTGCCTCAGTCAGCGGGACGGGCGCAAAACCGCCGGGACCTACACCAGCCCCACGGGGCTGTACGCACGGGGGAAGCTGTGCGTGGTGGACGGGACCGACTTTCTCTATGACGGCAAGGTGGTGGGCCATGTGACTGCGGGCGAAAAGCAGTTTGCCACCATCAACACCAAAATCGTCATTTTCCCCGATAAGGTCTACTACGACACGGAGGCAGAGACGTTCGGGATGCTGGCGGCGGAATACCCCGGCTTCCCCGGCGATGTGACCTTCACGGCCAACACCCTGACCGTGCCGGAGCAGAGCTACATCGACCAGGCGGCGAAAAACGCAGAGACCAAGGGCAGCGTGGCCGCCGACACATCCATCACCGCCTACACCGGGGCCAGCGTGAACAAGACCACGGGAGCGCTGACTATGAGCGGCGGGACCGCAGGGACCCCGGACAAGCTCAAGGCGGGCGATTACATTCAATACGACTGCGACAGCTCCAAGGAGTACATGGTGGTGCAGAGCAGCGCAAAGCAGAGCGACGGGACCTACCAGATCACCTATCTGCTGCACACGGCGGCGCTGCACAAATACCCAGGCTTCGACGAGCTTTTCAAGGCCGGAGACGCAATCGAAATCTCCGGCTGTACGACCTGCGCCGCGAACAATGGCAGCCACATCATCCGCTCCCTGGAGGCGCGGAAGCTGACCTTCACCAAGGACATCTTCACCAAGACCGGCGTGGAGGCCGGGACGGTGATGCTGGAGCGGAAGGTGCCGGACCTGACGTGCATCTGCGAGTGCGACAATCGCATCTGGGGCGCGGAGGGCAAGACCATCTACGCCAGCGCCCTGGGCGACCCGACCAACTTCTACGTCTACGACGGGGTGTCCACGGACAGCTACGCCGTGGCCGTGGGCACGGAGGGCGAGTTCACCGGGTGCATCGCCTACTCCAGCACGGTGCTGTTCTGGAAAGAGAATTGCCTGCACAAGGTCCTGGGCAGCTATCCGGCGCAGTATGAAATCTACACCTACACGGTGCCCGGCATCCAGAAGGGCAGCGAGAAGTCCCTGGCCGTCATCAACGAGACACTGTTCTACAAGGGCCGCAACGGCGTGTACGCCTACTCCGGCGGGACCCCGGAGCTGCTGACGGAGAACTTCGGGACCCGGCGCTTCTTCGACGCGGTGGGCGGCACGGACGGCGAGCGCTACTACATCTCCATGCGGACGGAGAAGGGCGACTGGGAGCTGTACGTCTTTGATACGCTGCGGGCCATCTGGCTGCGGGAGGACGCGACCCACGCGCTGGACTGGGCCTATCTGGACGGGACGCTCTACTTCCTGGACGGGGCCACGGGCAAGCTGATGACAACCGGGCAGGACTACTCCGAGGAGGGCTTGGTGAACTGGAGCGCAACGCTGTGCCAGATGGACGAGACGAGCCACGGGCGCAAGTGCTATTCCAAGCTGCACCTGCGGGCGGACCTGGAGGCCGGGGCCTGGCTCAAGGTGGAGATCAGCACGGACGGAAAGCCATTCCGACAGGTGTTCTCCACCCACAACGAGCGGGCCAAGACCCTGCAAGTCCCCATCCTGCCGGTGCGGTGCGACAACTTCCGCATCCGGCTGTCCGGCAAGGGCGGATGCCTGGTCAAGAGCATCATCCGGGAGTTCGCCCTGGGCAGCGAATATTAAGGGGGTGACAGAGCATGGCAACCACCCTCCCCGGCTCCCCTCCTTCGTTTGACCGCAACGACGTGAACGGGACCGTAAAATCTCTGTGCAACTACACCAGAAACCTGCAAGAAAATCTGGACTTCATGCTGGGGCAGCTTCAAAAGAGCATGACTTCCATCCAGTCCAGTGTGGAGGGGCTGAACAGCAAGGTCTCCAGCCTGCAAACCACCCTCTCCGGGGTGCAGCAGAGCGTGAGCACACTGGGCAGCGAGTACAACAAGCTGGCAGCCCGCGTGACGGCGCTGGAGCAGAAAACCAACTGAAAGAGGAGGTAATCCGACATGGCAAAACCCGATATGTCCAGGAACAAAGACCTGGCGGGCAAGACCGTCTCCAAGGGCGGCTACAACATCAGCTATAACGAGAACGGCTATGCCACCAGCGCCATCAAGACCGGAAGCAAGACCGGCAAGGCCGCCGCGCCAAGCGCCGACACGGTGGGCGGCGGCAGCGACCGGGGCAGCTACGGCGGCAGCGTATATGACCAGGAGCATTTTTCCAATGACGAGCTGCGGAGCGCGGCGGAGGTCCGGGCGGCAGCGGCAGCAGGCAAAACGACCTGGGCTGACGCCCACGACTATGTGGAGCGCATCCGCAGCAACTACGGCTATTCCGGCGACAGCGACGGCAGCCGCTACATCCCCCTGGAGATGGGCGGCGGCGGACGAGGAAACGGAGGCGGCGGTTTCTCCTACGAGGCGGCCCCCACCTACACCAGCCGCTACCAGAACCAGATTGACGACCTGACCCGCCAAATCCTTAACCGGGAGGCGTTCAGCTACGACCCGGAGAAGGACCCCACCTATCAGCAGTACAAGGAGAGCTACACGCGCAGCGGCGAGCGGGCGATGCAGGACACCCTGGGGCAGGTCAGCGCCCGCACAGGCGGCCTTGCAAGCAGCTATGCGGGCAGCGCAGCGCAGCAGACCTATGACAACTACATGGGGGCGCTGGCCGATAAAATCCCGGAGCTGAAACAGCTTGCCTACTCCATGTACCAGGACGAGGGCAACACCCAGAGGGCAAACCTGGAAATGCTGGCGGCCCTGGAGCAGGGCGACTACGCCAAGTACGCCGACCTCCTGGCCCAGTACAACACGGACCGGAGCTTCGACTACGGCGTGCATCGGGACAATATCGGCGACGAGCGCTACAACAACGAGTGGAACTATTCCGTGGGCCGGGACCAGATCGCGGACAAGCGCTACGAGGACGAGACCGCCTACAACCGGGAGACCTACAAGGACGAGACGGAGTACAACCGGGCGCTGGCAAAGGCCCAGACCCTCGCGGCGGGCGGCGACTTCTCCGGCTACAAGGCCCTGGGGTACACGGACCAGGAGATCGCGGGCCTCAAGAGCGCATACAACAAGGCGCAGGCATCCGCCCGCTCCGGCGGCGGGTCCTCCAGAGGCGGCAGCTCCGGCGGAAGCAAGAGCGGCGGCTCAAGCGCCAGCGAGGACGTGTACGCAGGAATGTACAAGGCGGGCATCCGCAGCGAGGGTGACGCATACGCCTGGCTGCTGTCCGCCGGGTACAACACCACCCAGGCCGGAAAGCTGGCCGGGTATTACGCCGACTGGATGAAAAACCAGGGCGGCAGCGGAGGCAGCGGCAGCGACGCCCAGATCGGCAACCGGCACGGGGATAGCTGGATTTATATTCCCGGCCATGGCCGCTTCACCTACGACGAGGTGGAGAACTACGTCAACAGCGGAAAGGTCATCGAGACCTACGACAGCGCGACCAACACCTACACCTACAAGTGGAACGGCAATAAGAAGTAAGGAGGCGGCCCTATGGCAAGCGCAAGCGATTTTTTGAAGAAGCGGACGGCGGCGCGGCAGCAGGCCGAGAGCATCCAGAGCAGCGATAAGACCCCTCTGGGCAAGAATGACGACGGCACCGTAACGCGGGCGAGCAACTTTCTGCGGAACAAAGCCGCAGAACGCCGGGCCGTCATCGACCAGCAGTACGGCAAGGATGCCTACGGCGGCAGCGGCAGATACGAGGCGGACAAGGCCCAGGGCTTCACTTCCTGGCTGGAGAGCGTGAACGGCCTCTCCAGCCAGTTGGGCAGCGACTACCAGAGCCGGGACGGCAAATTCCAGAGTGCCGCAGACTTTGGGAAGTACCGGGATGACAACGACGCCCGCATCAGCGTGATGCAGAACAGGGCCAACGCCTACCGCACCTACTTCCAGGACAACCGGGAGATATACGGAGAGGATGCCGTGAACGGCGTCCTCTCCACCCTGGACCAGGGCAGCAAGTACCTGGAGGAGCTGCGGGGCGGGCTGAACAGCGAGTATGACTTCTGGTCCCAGTTCAAGGACGAGAACGACTACAACACCTACCAGCGGGGCAAGGAATATGCCGCGCTGGCGGAGAAACCCGATTTTGCAGAGAAAAGCCAGTACAAGAGCACGGCCAACGGCCAGGAGAAATTCAACGCATGGAGCGGGACCTACTCCAACAGCGGCTTTGACGACATCGCCTACGACTACATCAACCGCAACGAGGAGGCCCGCAGCCGCCAGATGCTCTCCGACATCCAGAGCAACGCGTCCCTGCTGGGCCTGGACAACAGCGAGCGGCGGGAGATGACGGATGACGAGATCGCCACCTTCAACTACCTGTACGCCCAGGACACCGCCAACGGCGACGCGGAACACAAGAACGCCTACGCCTACATCGACTACCTGACCGGAGACCTCAACTACCGCCAGCGGGCCAAGGCTGAGGAGGAATGGGCCGCCTACGCCAAGGAGCACCCGGTGGGGTCCTCCGCGTTCAGCGTGCTGGAAAGCCCTCTCAAGGGCCTTTCCTACCTGGGCCAGGCGGCGGATTACCTCTCCGACGGGGAAATCGACCAGAACGCAGGCTACAACAAGTTCAGCTACATCAACAGCGCCATCCGCAACGAGGTGAACACCATTGTGGAGGACAACTGGGGCGGTGTGGGCAGCTTCGCCTACCAGACCGGCATGAGCATGGGCGACTTCCTGCTGAATACCGCCATCACCGGCGGCAACCAGGCGCTCTCCCTTGCCATCATGGGCACCGGCGCGGCGGCGGATGCCACCATCTCCGCAAAGGACCGGGGCCTGTCCGATAACCAGGCGTTCGCCCTGGGCACCATCGCAGGCGCGGCGGAGATCATCACCGAGAAGGTCAGCCTGGATGCCCTGCTGGACAAAACCGCGCTCACCAAGAGCGCCATGGGCTACTTTCTCAAAAACACCCTGGCCGAGGGCAGCGAGGAAGTGGGCAGCGACATCATCAACCTGGTGGCCGACGTGCTCATTTCCAAGGACAAGAGCGAGTGGCAGACCTCCATCGACGCCTACGAGGCCGAGGGCATGACCGAGAAGGAGGCGTTCTGGCGGGCCGTCCGGGACCAGGCGGAGAACATGGGCCTGGACTTCCTGGGCGGCGCTGTCTCCGGCGGCGTGATGTCCGGCGCGGGCATCGCCATCAACGCGGGGCTGAATGAATACGGCGCACGGCGCACCGGCGCGGAGTTCCAGGCGATGGGCGACGACGTGGTGCAGGCCACCATCCAGGAAGGGCTTGCAAGCGACCCCAGCACCCAGAGCTACAAGCTGGCCGTGCAGCTCCAGCAGAAGCTCGACGCCGGGCAGACCCTCACCAACGCAGAAATCGGGCGGCTGTACCAGGCCAATGTGCAGGCCATCGACGCGGAGGACGGCAGCGGCGACCTGCTGCTGCGGGCCGCCGAGGAAGTGACCCAGAAGGGCCGTGTGACCAACAACACCGCCATCGACATTTTGAGCAACCCCACCGCCATCAACACGCTGACGCAGGAGGCTGGGCTGAACATCAGCGAGGACATGAGCAAGTCCCAGCAGCGCAAGGCCGTCAAGAGCGCCGTGGAGGCCCTTGCAAGGACGCAGAGCGACGTTTCTACGAACACGAGGGAAACTGCCCCAGCCGCAACGGAAGCCCAGCAGGCAGCCACGCAGGAGACCGTGCGCCCCGCCATGCAGGTGGAGCAGCAGCGCCCTGCGGCGCAGCAGGCGTATGACATCCGCCGCGTGCGGGACGCTGCGGCCAGCCTGGGCGAGAACGGGGCCAAGGCCCTCTCCGCCAGCTACGACGGCAGCGTGCGGGCCGACGACTACTACGCAGGCTTCGCCTCCTACTACGAGGCGGGCATCTCCGGTATCGACATGGACAAGGTGCAGAGCCGATATGCCGCGCAGCTCAACCAGGCGCAGCGCTTCGCGGCCTACTCCGCCGGGCAGAACGACGCGGCGGCCTCCCTGGCCCTGGAGCGGGAGGGCGTCAAGAGCGCCACGGTGTACGGCGACGAGGCGGGCTTCGTGCAGTCCGAACATTCCGCCAGTTTGCCCAAGGAGACCGTGCGCTTCTACGACAGCCTGGCCCGCGCCGCCGGGGTGAAAATCCAGATGGCAGAGGCCACCGGCAAGGGCGGCGCAAACGGATGGTACAGCAACGGCATCATCCACATTGCCAACGACGCCGAGAACCCCGGCACGGTGGTGGCAAAGCACGAGATCACCCACCGGATGCAGGAGATGGCCCCGGAGGCATACCGGAAGTACCGCGACTATGCCATGTCCGCGCTGACCGAGCGGGACGGCTCTACCGCCTCCATCGTGGAGCAGTACAAGAGCCGCTACGCCGAGGCAGGCGTGAACCTCTCCACGGAGCAGGCCATGGACGAGATCGCCGCCGACTTCACCGAGGCGCTGACGGTTGACCCGGCCAGGTTTGAGACCCTGGCAAAGGAAAACCGCAGCGTGGCCCGGAAGCTGCTGGACGCCGTGCGGGACTTCATCCGCAAGGTCAAGTCTCTGTTCAAGGGCAACAAGACCGCGCAGAACCAGGCCGCCGCCAACGCCTACGGCGTGAGCATCGACACCCTGGAGGAAGCAGCCCGCCTCTGGGAGGAGGCACTGAAAGCGACCAGCGAGCAGACGGCAAACAAAAACGCCGCCCAGACGGACGGCGGCACAAAATTCTCTATCAAACGGACCTCTCAAATGACGCTGGCCCAGCAGCTCAAGATGTTTTACGACGGGAAGATGGCCTCCAGTGATGCGTTCTACTTTGGAGTGACCCCTGCGGCGCTGGAGAAGTCCGGCTTTGATGCGCTGCCCCTGGCTATGACCATCGGAGACTTCCGCAAATCCACCCAGAAGAAGCACAACATCCCCCGCCGCGTTCTGAAAAACCTTATGGGCAACCTGGCTTCCCCTCTGTTTTCCTTTGGGAACGGAGACCGGGCCGGTATCGTTCTGAACGACATCGACGGCGACGGCTACACGCTGCTGGCAGCGCTGGAGCGCGGGACCGATATGGACCGCAAGCCTGTCAATGTCATCAACAGCCTGTACGGCCTGGAGCACCCGGCGGAATGGATTAAGAACCAGATCGACAGCGGGAACGAGTTTGTCCTGTACGATGAAAAAAGAGCAAATGCGTTTCTCCAGACCTACGGCTACATGGCCTCGGTGGGAGATGGCATTCGCTCTACGGGTGAGAGTGTAACCCAGAACGGGGCGGAAGTCAAGACCAAATTTTCTCTCAAGACCCCGGTGGAGGAGACGGACAAGCTGCTGGCCCTGCACAACAAGGACGAGAACAGCATCCTGGCTGCCATCAAGCTGGGCGGCCTGCCCATGCCCTCCATCGCCATTGTAAAAGCCAGGGACGGGCACACCAAGTACGGCCCCATCTCCCTTGTGTTCAGCAAGGACACCATCGACCCGCAGCTATTCCGCGCCAACAAGGTGTACGGCGGCGACGCCTGGACGCCGACAGCTCCGCGAGTAGATTACCCCGTGAACAGCAAAAAGGCATCCCAGGTGGAGCACGAGCTGCACCGGCTGGCCGGGGATGTCTCCGTGGCCGGGGGCATCTTCGGGAACAGCGCCGCCCTGCGCTCTGTGGGCATCGACGACACCAGCACCAGGAGCACGGCAGAGCTGGCGGAGAAGCTGGCCTCCACGGACACGGTGCGGGCGGCCTATCTGGCAGACCAGGGCAAGAGCCTGGAGCCGGTGAAGATGGACAAGGTGTGGGACAAGTTCGGTAACGACACCCTGCAAAAGGTGGTTGACCGCCTGGGCGTGAACACGCTGGCTGAAATCGAGGCCAACCTGGAGACCGGCGAGAGCGTGAAGGACGCCCTGGGTGAGAATGCCGAGGTCATCCGCGACATTCTCCGGGACTACTACCGGGAACAGGGCGAACCCATGCTCCGCAGAATGGCCGTCAAGAGGCATTGGACCGACGCGGAGATCAACGAAAGACGGCAGACCCGCATCGACAATTCCATGGACGGCGTTTCCATCTTCGCCCTGGAGGACATCGTTCACCACGCATGGGATATGTACCAGGACGGCGGCGCGACCAAGGGCGAAATTGACCGGATGGCTACCTCTGACGCGCTGCGCAGCGCCGTGGATGACCACGCCGTTGAGGAGTGGATTGCCGGGAAGCTGGACGGCCTGCTGGGCGAGGCGGGCATCTACAATGGCAAGGACCCCTACACCCCCTCCGGCAATCTCCGCAGCTTCTCGCAGCTCCACTATGCCTACACCCTGGAGAACATCGTCAAGGCGATGAAGGAGGGCCAGGAGGAGCGCGGCGGCAACACCTGGGGCGCAAGCGCCAAGACCCTGCAATCCGTGGCGACGCCGGAATACCGCAGCATCCAGGAGATCAAGGCGGACAGTGGGCGGCTGGGCATGGACGAGGGGGCCGAGTATGAAGCAAAGCTCCAGGCCATTGATGACCAGATCGGCAGCATCATCACGAAGATCAAGCAGGGAAACAAGGCTCATTCCGACAATTCCTTCGTCGAGAGCGACATCATCGGCAGCATCCTGATGGAAACTTCCAAGGGCAAGAGGACGGTGGACGCTATCATGCGGGCCTTCTCCAAGGAGGGGTACAAAATCAGCAGCCAGACGGCCCAGGACATCCAGGCCGTCTACCAGGCGGCGGCGGAAATGCCCACCGGCTACTTTGAGGCCAAGCCCCAGCGAGCCGTCGGCTTTGACGAGGTGCTGGCCGCCGTCATCCCTGACGACAGCAGCAAGAAACTGCGGGACGGTCTGGAGCAGGCCGGTGTGCGGATGCTGGAATACAAGACCGGAGACGACGTGGACCGCCTTGCCAAGATCAACAGCGTGGAGGGCGCGCGCTTCTCCCTCAAGACCGTTCCCCCTGTGAAGCCGACAAGCGACGACTGGAAGCCGGGGGCAACCTTCGACGAGGTTAAGGCCGCCCACCCGACCCTGTTTGAACTGGCTGCTGACGAGGCGGAGGTCCGAAACCCCACGCAGATCACCGGAACGGTGAAAAGCTACCGGAAAATCTATGACGCACTCCAGGCGGAGAACTTCGACGGGACCATCCTGGACGCAAGCTCCGGCCTGGGCTACGGGACCAGAGCCGGGCGCGAGGAGTACGGCTTTGACGTGGATGACATCGAGCCGTTCCCGGACGCCAAGTACCAGCCGAACTACACCGATTACTCCGCCCTGGACAAGACCTACGATGTCATCATCAGCAACGCGGTCCTTAACGTCATACCCCAGGACCTCCGCGACGCTATGGTGGTGAAAATCGGTGAAATGCTGAACCCCGGCGGGCGGGCGTTTATCAACGTGCGCGGCACGGATGTAAAGAACGCCGGGAGCAAGGTTGCCATCAACGACGATCTGATGGAGTATTTTATCTCCAACACCGGCAGCTATCAAAAGGGCTTCACGTCCAAGGAGCTGGTCTCCTACCTCAAGGACGCCCTGGGCGACGGCTTTACCGTGGAACCGACCCGGAAATTCGGCGCTGTCAGCGCCATCGTGACCCGCGACGGAGACAGGCTGTCCCTCAAGGGAAGGGACATTCTCCAGGAGAACGCGGCCTTGCAAGAGGAGAACCGGCTACTGCGGGAGCAGATGAAGGACTATATCGCCATCCAGCGCCGGAGCGGGAAGCTCCAGGAGAGCCGGGACTACTGGCAGGGCCAGACCCGGCGGACCCGGCGCGTGACCACGGACAAAAAGGCCGTGACCGCCGCCGCGAAACAGCTTATCCAGAACTACGGGGCCGACATCGCGGTGAAGGACATCCAGGGAGACCTCCAGAGCCTCTATGACTACATCGCCAGCGGCTACGACGGCAAGGACGAGCTGACCTACACCGAGGCTCGCCGCCGGGCGGAGGACATCGCGGAAACCCTGGTGAGCAACGCGGTGGCCGTGGACAGCGATATGTACGATGCGTACAGCGACCTGCGGGACTACCTGCGGACGACCAAGATCATCTACGGCAAGGAGTACCACGGGGACATCGCGGACTATGGCGACTTCCGCAAGCGGCAGTTCGGACGGCTGAACCTGGGCAGCGAGGGCCACACCAACATCGACCAGGTGTACCAGGAGCTTTCCTCCCGCTGGCCGGAGTTTTTCAGTGAGCAGGAGCAGACCCACCCAACGGACCAGCTCCTCCATATCGTGGAAGTGCTGGACGGCATCAGCGAGATCAACGAGTACAACCCCTTCTCCCGCTACATGGACCAGGCCGTGACCGGCGCGGCGAACGAGATCATGGAGACCTTCTTCGACCTGCCCCAGACGCGAAAGACCTTTGCGGACCGGCAGGCATTGAAGCTGGAGAACGCCAAGGCCAAGGGCCGGGAGCAGGTCCAGAAGGTGCGGGAGCAGTACACCACCCGCCTGGCGGAACTGCGGGAGCAAAACCGGCAGCGGGTACAGAACGCCATCGCCAAGGAGCGGGAGGCCCGCGAGCGGCAGATGGGCGCTCTGAAAGACCGCTATGCGGCCAAGGACGCAGCGGGCCGGGAACGCCGGGCAGCCCGTGAGCTGCGGGCCAAAATCACCCGCCATGCAAGCGCCCTGTCCCAGAAGCTCCTCCGCCCCAGTGACCAGCATCACATCCCGGAGGCCATGCGCGGAAGCGTGGCCGCTATGCTGGAGAGCATCAACCAGGAGAGCCAGTACACCCTCGACGAGAACGGCAAGCGGGTGAAGGACGGCAGCGGCACCCCCACCAAGCGGACCGAGGCGTTCCGCGCCCTCAAGGAGCAGTACGCCAAAATCGTGGCCGAGGGCGGGGATATGGTCATTGACCCCTCCCTGCTGGGCAGCGACGCCGACGGCATCAAGGGCGGCTTTGATGCGGTCATCGCCATGAAGGACACCAAGCTGGCCGACATGAGCGTGGCGCAGCTTCAAACCGTGTGGCAAGTGGTCAAGGCCGTGGAGCACAGCGTGAACACGGCGGGGAAAGTCCTGTCCAAGGCCAAGTACGCCAGGACGGCGGACTGGGCGCAGGCTCTCTCCATCGGGACCAGCAGCCGCCGGGCCAAGAACAGCCTGACCCGCAACCACGCCCTCATTGACCTGGAGACCCCGTACACCTTCTTCTCCCATTACGGAGAGGCGGGCAAGGCGGTCTACCGGATGCTGCGGGACGCGCAGGACCAGCAGCAGCTCATGGTGGACCATGTGGCCGAGGAGGTCCGCAAGATCGTGGACCCCAAAACGGTGAAGAAGCTGGAGGCGACCACGCATACCTTCACCACGGAGCGAGGCGAGAAGCTGACCCTTTCCACGGCCCAGGTGATGGAGCTGTACGAGCTGGTGAAGCGCAAGCAGGCCCACGACCACCTGCTCAAGGGCGGCGTGGTCCAGCCAGAGATCAAAACCTCGCAAATCCGGCGCGGCACGGACAGCATCCGCCTGACGGAGGGCGACCTGGTGAACATCACCGGGACGCTGACACCGGAGCAGGTGAAGATCGCGGACGGCCTGCAAGGACTGACCCGTGGCGTGCTGGCCGACTACGGCAACAAGGCCAGCATGGAAGCCTATGGTTATAAGAAGTTCACCGAGAGCGACTACTGGCCCATCAAATCGGCCAAGGAGGGCCTGCACAGCAACATCGAAAAGGGCGGCAACAACACCCGCTCCATTAAGAACATCGGCATGGCAAAGACCACGATGCCCCACGCGAGCAACGCCCTGGACCTGGCGGGCATCTTCACCACCTTTGCCAACCACGCCTCCGACATGACGGACTATGCCTCCTGGCTCTGCACGATGGAGGACATCAACCGCCTGTTCAACTACCAGTTCCGGGACGAGGAGGGCAACCCAACCGGCAAGACCATCAAGGGCCTGCTGGACCGCGTGGGCGGCCCCGGCAGTCAAAAATACTGGCACAACCTGATGGAGGACATCCAGAACGGCATCAACGCCCCCGGCGACAGCCCCATGTGGGACATCGCCGGAAAGACCATCGGCGGCTTCAAGGGCGCAGCCGTGGGCGCGAACATCCGCGTGGTCATCCAGCAGCCCACGGCGTTCTTCCGGGCGGCGGCGGTACTGGACCCCCAGGACATGGCGCGGGGCCTTGCAAGAGGCGTTACGCGGGGCAGCGGATGGAAGAAAGCCCTGCAATACTCCCCCATCGCCATGCGGAAGGATGCGGGCGGCTTCGACATCTCCAGCCCCTACAAGATGACCGAGACGCTGTTCGACAACCGGACGAACGTGCGGAAGCTGAACGACGCCCTTTCCGCCCCTGCGGGCGCGGCGGACGCCGTGACCTGGGGCAAGCTGTGGAACGCCTGCGAGTGGGCCACGGCGCGGGAACACCAGAGCCTCACCAAGGGCAGCGAGGCGTTCTACCGGCAGACGGCAAAGCTGTTCGCAGAGGTCATCGACCAGACCCAGGTGGTAGACGGCGTTCTCCAGCGGTCTAACATCATGCGTTCCAGCAATGCGGTGGTGAAGCAGGCGACCAGTTTCATGGGCGAGCCGATTATGAGCCTCAACCTGCTGATGCGGGCCTATGACCAGGTGCGCTACGAACAGAACAGCCAGAAGCGCGGCAAGGCCATCAAGACGATGGGCCGGGCGGCCACGGCCCTGGTGGTGACGAACGTGGTCAACGCTCTGGCCCAGAGCCTTATCGACGCCATGCGCGACGATGACGAAGATAAAAAATACTGGGAGCGCTTCCGGGCTGCGTTCACCGGCATCTCCGGTGACGAGGAGACCCCCTGGGAGAAAGCCTGGAACGCCATCATGGAGGGCAACGTCGGCAGCAACATGAACCCCCTGGGGCAAATTCCCTTTGTGAAGGACGCGCTGTCCATCATGCAAGGCTACGACGTGTCCCGCACGGAAATGGAGATCGTGTCCGACCTTATCCAGGCCGGACAGACGGCCATCCAGAGCGCCGACGGCCAGGGCAAGCGGACCAGGGCCTACGCCCTCAAGGGACTGCTGGCCGCCGGTGCAAAGATGTTCGGCATCCCGGCCTCCAACCTGGCGCGGGATATGTGGGGCCTGGCCCGGAGCGCGGCGGTGGAGACCGGCAACATCCCGCTCCAGTATGAGATGGGAAAGGCTATCTACAACATCTCCAACACCGGCAACAAGAACCGCTATTACGCCATTCTGTACCGGGCGCTGGAGCAGGGCGACATGGACACCTACCAGCACATCAGGGACGACCTGATGAACAGCATGGGCGTGGACGGCGCAAGCATCGACAGCGCCATGCGGAGCCGCTACAACAAGGCCGCTGAGAAAGACCCGGACTACACCCTGCCCCAGAGGGCACGGGACCTTATCGGCAGCCGGGACAAATACGCCCCGGCCAAGGAGAAGGAGGAAACCTTCGGCGCGGACGACCTGGGCAGCAGCGCCTACCGGGCGTACTCCGACCAGCGGGCTAACGACTACCGCAGCATGGCCGACGACCTGACGAGCAGCCCTATTTTCCAGGGAATGGACGACGAGACCCGCGACAAGGTGCTCAAGGCAGCCTATGATCTGGCCGACAAGAGCGCCCTGGCGGACCATTCCGACGGACAGTACGAGGTCAGCACCAAGTGGATGGCCCAGGCCGACGACGCAGAGGCCCAGGGCATCGAACCCTGGGAGTACGTCCTGTTCCACACCGCCTACAACGAGATGGAAGGGACCAAGGACGCAGACGGTAAGACCGTGAAGGGCGAGGCCAAGAGCGACCATGTGCGGGAATGGCTGGAGGACTTCTCCGGCCTGACCGACGAGCAGCGGGCTTTCCTCTGGGGGACCGTCTACACCAGCGAATGGTAAAGAAAGACCGGGCAGCGATCCGCTGCCCGGTTTCTCTTATTTGGAGTGCCAGGTTTTCCCGGTACTCTCTTGTGTGAGTGTGAGACTGCCACCCGTCTGGGCGGAGTATGCCTCCGCAAAATCTTCAAATGTGCTGCCGGTATATCCGGCATCTGACAAATCACTCCAGAGCCTCCAGCAGGTGCTGCCATACGCCGTCGGCCCGTATTCGCGGTCCGCTTCCTCACGCTGCGCCTCTGCCTTTTCCCTCAAGAAGCTGCTGGCAGCCCCATTCTCCCGCTCACCCATGAATGTGAGCCATTCATCATAGGAGATGTCGATGCACCCGGCATCGGACAGTTTTTTCCATTCGGACCACGACGAAAATGAGGGAGCGGACGCGTTCCGCAAGCTGCTTATCTCCGCCTGGAGCTGCTTATTCTCCGCCGTCAGGTCATCCCGCGCTGCCGTGAGCACGGAGACACGGTAGCCAAGGATGCAGGTGCATACCACCAGCAAAGCAGTTGCTATGCAAAGCGGGACCACCGGAGACCGCTTTCCCGGCTTCGATTGTTCGGTTTCAACTCCGGGCGGGGTCTGGCCCGCCTGTATGAACGGTGTGCCGCACAACTTCTTCCCCGGCTGGGGAGAAAGACTTTCGCAGTCACACGGCTTTCCCTCCGGGACGAGCTGCCCACACTTCGGGCAGGTGTACCATCGTTCCTTCGGTATGGCCGGACGCATTTTCCTGCGCTGGACGGCCTTGCAAGCGGCGGTAGCGACAGCCAAGGCCGTGCCGTACAGCAGGACCACAGGGAGGCCGCCGAGTTGTACACCGCTCATGCTTATGGCGGTTTGCACCATCGCTGCTGCGGCGACGCACACGATATAGACCAAGGCTTTCATAGGTGGACCCTCTCTTTCAAATTTTTATCTGCTTCGGGGCGAAAAGGATGCGGGGCTTTGATATGCTCAATGGGAAAGGCAGGTGATACCAATGGAGTGGAACATCATTGTGGGACTGGTATGCACGGTGCTGGGCGCTGTCATCAGTTATGCCACCTTCTCCCGCAACAAGGGGAAAGACGACAGGAGCAGCGGCCAACAGCTCGGCACCGTTTTGACAGAGCTGGGGTACATCAAGTCCAACACGGACGAGATCAAGACGGAACAGCGAGAGCAGCGCAAGACCAACACAGCGGTGGAGGGCCGTCTGGCTGCCGTGGAGGCCAGCGCCAAGTCCGCACACCACCGCATTGACCATCTGGAGGCGGTACGAGATGAAGAACATTAAGACGACCACGCGGCGGCTGTTCGTGACAACGCAGATCGCTGCGCTGGGGTGGGTCACGATGTCCTACCTCATCGCCCTGTACGCCACGGTGCGCCTGGGCCAGGTGTTCCCGGTGGTGGACCTGTCCGAGCAGGCCATCGAGACCATCCTGGGCGTGAACGTCCTCAAGGTGGTGGAGAACATCTTCGAGCACAACGACGGGGTGGTGTTCGGCAAGAGCAACGCACCGGAGAAGAAAATCAAACGAGATTGCTAAAGGAGGAAGCTGCAATGAGAAAGGCTATGCTGTCCCAGCCGATGGCAGGAAAGACCCAGGAGGAGATCGTCGCCACCAGGGAGAGGGCCGTCGCCGCCCTGAAAGCCAGGGGCTTCGAGGTCATCAACACGCTGTTTACCGATGAATGGTACAGCAAGGAGAAGATGGAGGAGCGCGGCGTGGTGCAAATCCCGCTGTGCTTCCTGGCAAAGTCTCTGGAGAATATGAGCCTGTGCCACGCTGCCTACTTCTGCAAAGGCTGGGAGCAGGCACGCGGCTGTAAAATCGAGCACGACGCCGCCGTGGCTTACGGCCTGGCCATCATCTACGAGGAGTAAAGGAAGGAGCACATCATGGATATTACGACCATCATCGAAGCGGCGGCTGCCCTTGTGGCTGCCGTCATCACCGCCGTGGTCATTCCCTATATCAAGAGCCGGACCACGGCCCAGCAGCAGGCGGAGATCAATGCCTGGGTGAAAATCGCTGTGACGGCTGCGGAGCAAATCTACCGTGGCAGCGGGCGCGGCGAGGAGAAGAAAGCCTACGTCCTCAACTGGCTGGCGGAGCACGGCATCACCCTGGACGAGGACCGCATCGACGCGCTCATTGAGGCCGCCGTCTACGAACTCAACCACGGCGTTCTGAAAGAAGGTGCGGGCAATGAGTAACAGCCCGCTGGTCAGCTACACCAAGCTATCCCCTAACCATTCCGGCAAGCGCAAGCACGCCATCGACACCATCTCCATCCACTGTATGGCCGGGAACCTGTCCGTTGAGCGCTGCGGCGAACTGTTCCAGAACAAGGAACGCCAGGCCAGCAGCAACTACGGCATCGGCAGCGACGGGCGCATCGGTCTGTATGTGGACGAGGCCAACCGCTCGTGGTGCACCTCCTCCGCCAGCAACGACAACCGGGCTATCACCATCGAGGTGGCGAACACCGTTGCCAAGGACCCGTGGCCGGTCTCCGACGCGGCCTACAAGTCCCTCATTGATCTGCTGGTGGACATCTGCCAGCGCAACGGCATCCCCAGGCTGCTTTGGAAGGGAGATAAAAACCTCGTAGGTCAGGTAGACCGGCAGAACATGACCGTCCACCGCTGGTTTGCGGCGAAAGCCTGCCCTGGCGACTGGCTTTACAGCCGCCACGGCCAGATCGCCGCAGAAGTCAACAAAAGACTGGAGGCCGCAGAGGCCGGAAAGGATGAAGAAGCTATGGACACCAAACAGCTCACGAGCTGCGCCGACACCGGGGACAACCCCTCCGCCTGGGCCAAGGAGGCCACCGACTACTGCAAGCGCAAGGGTATCTTCGCCGGAGACGGTGCGGGCAACTACGGATGGCAGAAGCCCATCACCCGCGAGGCCACGGCCCAGATTATCTACAATCTGCTGGAGGCCGCCGGGATGCTGGACAAGCTGCCGGACGTGAAGTGAGATATTCCCACTTTTTGTACCAAAACGATAAAGGCTGTAAATCTTTATTACAAAGATAGCCCTTTTCCGTGGTACTGTCAAGGTGCCAAGGAGGGGCTGCGTGTGAAGATTTACGATTTTGAGGGACAAAAGAATATCTCCGGCGACCGCATCCACCAGGTGCGGGCGACCAAACGCATCTCCCAGGCGGACCTCGCTGCGAGGATGCAGGTCAAGGGCGTGTTCATCGAGCGGGAGGCCATCAGCAAGATAGAGACCGGGGACCGCTTCGTGACGGACTACGAGCTGATGATCTTTGCCGAGGTCCTGGGCGTGACGATGGACTGGCTGACCGGAAAAGAATAAAAAATTTTGAAATCCCCCTACGGATAGTAGGGGGATTTTTGCATCTTCCGGGGCTATTGACATGGCCGAAAAAAGTGTGCTAAAGATATACAAATGCTATGCAAAAGTATTGCAAATGGAGGTTTTCCTATGCCGAGATATAAGGGCGCACACTTGACCTGGAACGACAGATTGACCATTGAAAAAATGCTCCGCGAGGGGTACAGCAAGCCGCAGATCGCCCGCTATCTGGGCGTGCATCACAGCACGGTCTACGACGAGTGCCGGAGGGGCGCGGTGGAGCTGAAACGCAGCGACCTGACCACCTATATCTCCTACTCCGCCGATGTCGCCAAGGACTACCACCTGGACCGCAAGAAGAACATGGAAAAGCCTCTGAAAATAGGCAAAGACCACCGGCTGGCCCGGTGGCTGGTCAAAACCATCTCCGAGGGGTATTCCCCGTCTGCTGCCTGCTCCATGCTGGGCAAAACGCCGGAGACCACCTTCTCCTGCACATTATGTCGTCAGACTGTGTATAAGTACATCGAGAACGGGGACTTGTGGCCCCTGACCAACAAGGAGCTGCGCTACAAGAGTGACCAGAAGCGGACCTACAACCGCGTGAAAGCAGCGAAAGCCCCCAGAGGGGACAGCATCGAGCATCGCCCGGAGCACATCAACAACCGGGAGGAGCCGGGCCACTGGGAGATGGACAGCGTAGTGGGTAAGAAGGGCACCAAGGCCGCCCTGTGCGTCCTCACCGGACGCGTGACGCGGGACGAGATCATCCGCAAGATGCACGACGACACCGCCGCCAGCGTCGTGGGCGTTCTGGACCGACTGGAGCGCCGCATGGGGACCGCTATGTTCCGCCAGGTGTTCAAGAGCATCACCGTGGACAACGGGAGCGAATTTGCCGATTGCAAGGGCATGGAGCGCTCCTGTCTGCTGCCCGGAGAGAAGCGCACCCACGTCTACTACTGCCACCCCAGGTCACCCGGAGAGCGCGGCAGCAACGAGAAACAGAACCAGCTTATCCGGTGGTTTTTCCCCAAGGGCACGGACTTCCGCAAGGTAACACAAAAAGAGGTGCGCCGGGTCCAGGACTGGATAAATAATTACCCACGGTTAATCCTGGACTGGCACACCTCTGCGGAACTTTTCAACGTGTTTCTTGCAAGCCTATAAAGCCTATAAAAAATTTTTCAAAGAAATTCGGGTTTTACTATTGACATTTGGCGTTAAAGCGAATCAAAACGAAGAATTCACAGCGAGCTGCGGAACGCGTCCGCCGCGCTCAGCAGCTCCTCCGCGCCGCGCAGCTGCGTTTCGGTCGCCGCCGCGCCGCCGGTCAGCCGCGCAAGCTCCGCGCAGCGCTGTGCGCGGTCAAGCTCCACGACGCGCGTGAAGGTGCGTCCGTTCTCCTCGCCCTTCTCGACGGAAAAGTGCGTGTCCGCCATCGCGGCGAGCTGCGGCAGATGGGTGACGCAGAGCACCTGACGCCTGCGCGAGAGCTTCGCCATCTTCTCCGCCACGCGCTGGGCCGCGCGGCCCGAGACGCCGGTATCCACCTCGTCAAAGACCATCGTCATCACATGATCCTGCTCGGCGAGCACGTTTTTGAGCGCGAGCATGATGCGCGCGAGCTCGCCGCCCGAGGCGATCTTGTGGATGGGCTTGAGGTCCTCGCCCGCGTTCGCGCTCATGAGGAAGCGCACCGTGTCGATGCCCGTCGCGTCCGGCTCATGCTCTGTAAAGTCAATGGAAAAGCGGACCTTGTTCATGTCCAGCTCGCGCAGCTCCCGCAGAATGCGCTCCTCGAGCGCTTTTGCCGCAGCCTTGCGCGCGTCGGAAAGCGTGCGCGCCGCGGCGAGCATTTCCTTTTCCTGCTTGGCAAGCGTCCCCTGAAGCTGCACGATGCGGTCGTCCGCGTATTCGATCTCGTCAAGCTCCTTTTTACTGCGCTCGAGGTAACCGAGCATCTCGCCGACCGTCGCGCCGTACTTTTTCTTGAGGCGGTAGAGCTGGTCGGCACGGCTCTCCACCGCGTCGAGCTCCTGTGGGGAAAAGTCCATCTCACTTCTCAGGTCGCGCACCGTTTCGGCGAGATCGTAAACGTCGGAATACAGGCTCTCCAGCCGCTCGCACAGCTCGGAAAAGCGAGCGCCGAGGGCGCGCACACTGTGGAGCGCGTTCTCCGCGTTCTTGAGCTGGCTCGCCGCGCCGAGGCCGTCGTCCCCGCCGGAGAGGGCGTAGTCCGCCGCGGCGAAGGCGTCCATGAACTTTTCGGCGTTGCGCAGCAGCTCGCGCCGCGCAAGAAGCTCTTCCTCCTCGCCGTCGCGCAGCTCCGCGCGCTCCAGCTCGGCGATCTGATGGCGCAGCGTGTCGACGCGGCGGGCCTTTTCCGCCTCGTCCATTTCAAGCGCCTCGATCTGCCGCCGGGTCTCACGCACCGCCTGATAACGCTCGGTATAGGCTTCCGGCAGGCCGTCGAGCCGGGCGAAGCGGTCGAGGTACGCGCCATGCTGCTCCTCGTCGAGCAGCTGCGTGCCCTCGTGCTGGCCGTGGATATTCAAAAGGCTTGTCCCCAACGCGCGCAGCTGCGCGACCGTGATGGGCCGTCCGTTCGCGCGGCAGATGTTCTTGCCGTCGGCATAGATGTCGCGCTGGAGCAGCAGCACGCCGTCCTCCGGCTCGACGCCGAGCGCGGCGAGCACAGGAAGCGAGGCGTCCACGCCGTCAAATTCCGCGCTGACGAAGGCCTTGGCCGCGCCCGTGCGGATCAGGTCGCGCGAGGTGCGCGCGCCGAGCACCGCGCCGAGCGAGTCGATGACGATGGACTTGCCCGCGCCGGTCTCACCGGTGAGCGCGTTGAAGCCCGCGCGGAACGAGATGTCCGCGCGCTCGATGACGGCGATGTTTTCGATGTGGAGAAGCTGAAGCATTGCGGCCTTCTCCCCTTCTTACTTGATCATGGCGATCAGCTCGGTGCAGAATTCCGCCGCGCTCTGCTCGTCGCGCAGCACGACGAGCACCGTGTCGTCGCCGCTGACCGTGCCGACGATGGCGGGGATCTCCATGCCGTCGAAGGCGGAGCCTGCCGCGGGGCCGAGGCCCGGCATCATCTTCACCACGACGAGGTTCTGCGCGCGGTCGGCTCTGAGGATGCTCTCGCGCAGGATGACCTGCAATCTGCCGGCAAAGTTGAGCTTGATCTTCTGCGCGCTCACGGCGTAGCGGTAGCGCCCGCCGCCGACCGGCTCCTTGATGAGGTGGAGCTGCTTGATGTCGCGCGAGATGGTCGCCTGCGTGCTCTCAATGCCCTGCTCCTGCAGCTTCGAGAGAAGCTGCTCCTGTGTTTCGATCGGCTCGGCCTCAATGATGGCCAGAATTTTCTCCTGTCGGTTATTCTTCATGTCCCAACACTCCCATCAACATCTTTTTTTGCAGGATATCGCAAAAGCTCTTATTGGAAAGCCTTACGAGCTTTGTTTCATATTTTGAGCGCCGGATCTCCACGGCGTCGCCGTTGCGCAGCGAGAACGCCCGCCCGCCGTCGGCGGAGAGAAAGATCGGCTTGTAGCCGGTCTTTTCCGTCTGCACGGTGACGGTGCGCTCCGGCGAGAGCACATAGGAGTTGGCGTGCACGCTGTGCGCGCAGATCGGACTGACGATGAGGTTGCGCGCCGTGGGCTCGACGACCGGCCCGCCCGCGGAGAGCGAATAGGCCGTGGAGCCGGTCGGGCTCGCGACGATCACGCCGTCGCCCGTCACATCGAGCAGCCGTCCCTGCTCGGTCCGAATGTGGAGCCGGATCACGCGGGACACCGCTCCGCGGGTCACGACCGCCTCGTTGAGCGCAAGGTTGGAGTAGATGACGCGCCCCTCGCGCACCACGCTGACGTCGAGCATCATGCGGCTCTCGACCGTGTATTTTTCGTCCATCAGCTCGCCGAGGCGGCCAAGCTCCTTCTGCTCCAGCTCCGCCATGAAGCCGAGCGAGCCGAGGTTCACGCCGAGCACCGGAATGTCGCGGTGCGCCGCGGTCTTGGAAAGGTGCAGGATCGTGCCGTCGCCGCCGAAGGCGATGATCATGTCCGCGCCGCGCAGCTCCTGCTGGAGCGGACGGATATCGAGGCCGTAGCCCTCGGGCTTCTCCTCGTTGCGGAACGGCACGCACACGACGTTCGGACAGTGAACGCTGTCGAGGATGCGTTTGGCCTCCTTGGCGACGGTCAGCTCATGGTCGCGGTAGGGGTTTGGACAAAGTATCACCTTTTTAAGCATCGTTTTCGCCTTTCTTTTCCTCCAGCGCCGCGTGGGACGCCTCGACCAGAGCCTTCAGGTCATGGACCGGCGGCTCCTCCTCCGCACGGGAGAGATAGCCGAGATATTCAATGTTCCCCTCGGGGCCGCGAATGGGAGAGTACGTCAGGCCAAGGACGGTAAAGCGACTTTCCTTTGCGTGCTCCAGAAAGTGCTCGAGCACCTCCAGATGCACGGTGGGATCGCGCACGACGCCCTTTTTGCCGACCTTTTCCCGTCCTGCCTCGAACTGCGGCTTGACGAGGCAGACGGCGTGGCCGTCCGGCTTCAGAAGCCCCGCGAGCGCGGGCAGAATGAGCTTGAGCGAGATGAACGACACGTCCACGGACGCGAAATCCAGCTCATCGGGGATCTGCTCGTGCGTGAGATAGCGCGCGTTCGTGCGCTCCATGCACACCACGCGCTCGTCGCTGCGGAGCCTCCAGTCGAGCTGACCGTAGCCGACGTCCACGGCGTAGACCTTCTTCGCGCCGTTTTGCAGCATACAGTCGGTAAAGCCGCCGGTGGAGGCACCGATGTCGGCGCAGATGCAGTCCGTGAGCGTGATGGGAAACGCCGCCATCGCCTTTTCGAGCTTGAGCCCGCCGCGGCTGACATAGCGCAGCGTGTGTCCGCGCACCTCGAGCACCGCGTCGGCGGCGACCGGCGTGCCGGCCTTATCGACCTTTTGCCCGTTCACATAGACGATGCCGCTCATGATGCTCGCCTGCGCCTTGGCGCGCGTTTCGGCAAGGCCGCGCGCAACGAGCGCGACGTCCAATCGTTCCTTTGTACTCATTGGCAGACCTCCTTTGCCGTGCGTGCCAGGCTCTCCGCGTCCAGTCCGCATTGGCGGTACAGCTCACCGACGCTCCCCTGCTCGATGAATCTGCGCCCGAGGTTGCAGAGTATGAGCCTCTGCGGCTCGTGCCCCTCCTCGGCGAGGATCGCCGCGATGCGCTGGCCGATGCAGCCCACGCCCGAGCATTCCTCCGCGACCAGCAGCCGCTTCGTTGTGCCGAAGATTCTGGAAAGCTCGCCGCCGCGGAAGGGCGAAATGCGGTTGAGCTTGACCACCCGCGCCTCGATGCCGTCCTCGTGCAGCAGCTCCGCCGCGCCGAGCACGTTGTTGATGAGCGTGCCGTAGGCGCAGAGCGTGATGTCCTTCCCCGTGCGCAGCTCGGCAAAATCCCCGGCGCTCGTATCGGCGGTGAAGGCGCCCTCGCCGCCGCGCGGATAGCGGATGGCGACCGGGCCGGTCATTTCAAAAAGCGCGCGGCGCAGCATGGCGCGCAGCTCCGCGAAGCTCGCGGGGCAGAGCACCGTCATATTCGGGATGCCGGATAAAAATACCGTATCCATCACGCCGTGATGCGTCGCGCCGTCCGCACCGACCAGGCCCGCGCGGTCGACCGCAAAGACGACGTGCAGTCCGCTCAGCGCCACATCGTGCAGCAGCTGGTCGTAGGCGCGCTGGAGAAAGCTCGAATACACGGCGAACACCGGGAGCGCGCCCTGCTTGGCAAGGCCCGCCGCCATCGCGGCGGCGTGTCCCTCGGCGATGCCGACGTCAAAAAAGCGGTCGGGGAAACGCCCGGCAAAGGGCGTGAGACCCGTGCCGTCCTCCATCGCCGCGGTGATCGCGCACACGCGCGGATCCCGCGCCGCCAGCTCTGTGAGCGCCTTGCCGAAAACAGAGGAAAAGCTCTCCTTTGCACTCGGCACCGCGCCGGTCGCAGCGTCGAACGGTCCGACGCCGTGGAATTTCCACGGCTCACGCTCGGCAGGCGCGTAGCCGTGCCCCTTCTGCGTGCGGACATGGACGAGCACCGGGCGCTTCATCTCCCGCGCCCATTCGAGCGTGGTGGTGAGCTGCGCGAGGTCGTGCCCGTCCACAGGGCCGAGGTAGGCGAAGCCCATGTCCTCGAACATCGTGGCGTTGGGCAGCATGGCCTTTTTGAGTCCCGTTTTGAGCGAGTGGTTGAAGCGGTAGAGCGCGCGTCCGACCGCTGAGCCGCTCAGCACGTTGTGGTACGCCTTCTTGAAGGCGAAGTATTCCGGCTTTGTGCGCAGGCGCGAGAGATGCTCGCTCATCGCGCCGACGTTGCGGTCGATGGACATACCGTTGTCGTTGAGGATAACGATCAGCGGCTCGCCGGAGGCGCCGGCGTTGTTGAGCCCCTCGTAAGCAAGACCGCCGGTGAGCGCGCCGTCGCCGATGAGGGCAAGCACGCTGTAATCCTCGTGCAGCATCGTGCGGGCGCGCGCCATGCCGAGCGCCACGGAGACGGAGTTGGAGGCATGACCGGCGATGAAGGCGTCGTGTACGCTCTCGCAGGGCTTGGGAAAGCCCGAGATGCCGCCGAGCTGCCGCAGCGTCGGAAAGCGGTCCGCGCGGCCGGTGAGTATTTTATGGACGTAGCACTGATGCCCCACGTCAAAAACGAGGCGGTCGCGCGCCGTGTCGAACACGCGGTGGATGGCGACGGTCAGCTCCACCACGCCGAGGTTCGAGGCGAGGTGCCCGCCGGTGTGCGAGACCTGCGTGACAAGAAAGCCGCGCAGCTCGTCGCAGAGAAGCGGAAGCTCCGAGCCGTCGAGCGCCCGGAGGTCTTCCGGCGAATGAATTCGGTCCAAGATCAACGTAGTATCCCCTTGCAGTTGTTTTCGGGCGGCCCGGCAGGAGCGCGGGATACCGCCGTCATGTCAAATCATGGTCATTATAGACCATCGTGCGGAAATATACAAGATATACAGCGCGTTATTCACCGCAAAATTTTTGTGAACGACGCAAAACAGGGCGGAGTCCCGAAGGTCTCCGCCCTGCCGGGCGTTACTTGTTCCGTGTTTCCATGCTGCGCGAGAGCGCGGCGAGGAAGTCCGCTTCTCCGCCAAACAGACCGAGCGCGGAGATCGCCTCGTCCGTCAGACGCACGACCTCACGCTCACATGCCGCAAGGCCGAGGAGATCGACGAAGGTGGTCTTTTTCTCCGCCTTGTCCGAGCCGATGGGCTTGCCGAAGGTCGCCTCGTCGCCGATCACGTCGAGCATATCGTCGCGGATCTGGAAGGCAAGGCCGAGCGCGTCGGCATAGCGCTGCGCCGCATCCGCCTGCTCCGCCGTGCCGCCCGCGGCGGCGACGCCCATCAGGCAGGCCGCGCGGATGAGCGCGCTCGTTTTGCGCAGATGGATCGCC
>ERZ772820.354-NODE-354-length-46094-cov-20.308347_pt1 | contig 46094 bp, 44 predicted proteins | sample MGYA00511377_ERZ772820 | MGnify/ENA primary metagenome ERZ772820 (study PRJEB29015, sample SAMEA2737684) | human gut metagenome | biome: human gut; feature: human-associated habitat; material: faeces | place: China | collected 2012 ... | reverse complement strand
AGAGCACGACCTTGCCAAGGTCGGGGTCGCGGGTTCGAGTCCCGTTTTCCGCTCTTTTTTTATTTTCTATTTTCAGAAAAATACACTTAACTTATGAATTTATATTTACGATATTTTGATCGAGAGGTATTCGTATCAAATGCAGACCAAGCAATAGATTTTTTAAAAAGTATTCCTGAGATTAGTGTTGATGCCGATTTGGAAGCCGATATTCGGGAATATGCAGCAAGTGATGTTTGTTATCCTAAGCGTTATAAGGTGCGTCCCCGCGTTTATTTTATTGTTATCAAGACTGCTGCTGCCAATATGCAGGATTTCAAGGATAAGAAAGCTGTTCGTCCTGCTTCCGTAGCGCGAGAGATGAATGACAAAGTTTTCAACCGTCTTGTGGAGGAGCGTCCGGGATGGTATGAGGGTAGCTTGGACTTTAAGCGTGTGGTATTGATTCCTGCTACAGGCAAGTTTGAATATCGTGACACACATTTCGTAGCCAATGTCAAGGCAATGTCGGGACAGGATTGCTACGACAGAATTATAGAGCATCTGCGTGAGCGTGTGGATTCTCGCAGTCAATTTCCATCTGTAAAGGGAAAGAACTATCATTTCCGTTATTTGGGAATGTGGAAATAAAACACTTAAGCTTATGAATAAGGTGATGTTGATAGGCAATGTAGGCAAGGAGCCTGACGTGCGTTATTATGATGCCGACCAGGCTGTGGCTCAGGTTACTTTTGCTACTACCGAGAAGGGTTATACGTTGGCCAATGGCACGCAGGTTCCCGATCGTACCGAATGGCATACCCTTGTGTTCTATCGCACTCTTGCCAAGATAGTAGAGAAGTATGTCCACAAGGGCGACAAACTCTATGTAGAGGGCAAGATACGCTATCGCTTCTTTGATGACAAGCAGGGCAAACGTCGCTTTGTGACAGAAATTTATGTCGACAACATGGAGATGCTTACCCCCAAATCGGCTTCTGCTCATACGGATGCACCGGCCCCTAATGTCGAGACCAAGACAGAGGAGACACCCGCTTCGGATTCAGACAGTTTACCTTTTTAATTTTTAAAGATACTATACAACATTGGATATATCGACCATAACCGAGGCTTTTAGCGATGTCACAATCCAGTCGCCTACTGTAGGCGTTATGTTGGCTGGATTGTTGGCGGTAGCTTTGGTCTTTCTTTCTGCTTTTGCCAGTGGTTCTGAGATAGCTTTTTTCAGTTTGTCGCCTTCAGATGTGGCAGAACTGGAAGATGGCAAGAATCCGAGTGACAGAAAAATTCAGATGTTGCGCGAGGACTCTGAGCGTACTTTAGCAACGATTTTGATTACCAACAACTTTGTCAACGTCATGATTGTCATGTTGCTGAGTAATATTTTTGTCAGCATTGTCAAGTTCGGCCCCAAGGCTTATTGGCTTGAGTTCTTAATCATGACGGTGTTTCTCACTTTTCTTCTGTTGCTCTTTGGTGAAATCATGCCAAAGGTTTACTGCCGTCAGAATCCTCTTCGTTTCTGTCGCCGCTGTGTGGATGCCATTCTCTTTGCCCGTAAAATTTTCTGGCCTATTGAAACCATTCTTTTGAAGAGTGGAATGCTTGCCGAGAAAGTGATGAAGAAAGAGAATCATGTACTGAGTGTGGATGAGCTTGAACAGGCTCTGGAACTCACCGACAAGGACGATATCAAGAACGAGCAGAGCATGCTTCAGGGCATTATCCGTTTTGGCGACGAGACTGCTAAGGAGGTGATGACAAGTCGTCAGAACATTGTCGATCTGGATATTCAGAGCACCTATGCTGAGGTGCTGAAGTGTATCGTAGAGAACAATTACAGTCGTATACCTGTTTATCAGGACAATACGGACAATATCCGCGGCATTCTGTATATCAAGGACTTGCTGCCCCATTTGGATAAGCCTGCCAGTTTCCGTTGGCAGAGTTTGATACGTCCTCCTTATTTTGTTCCTGAGACCAAGAAAATCGACGATTTGCTTCGCGAGTTCCAGGAGAACAAGGTTCATATAGCCATTGTGGTCGACGAGTTTGGAGGCACCAGCGGTATTGTGACTCTTGAGGATATTATGGAAGAGATCGTAGGCGAAATCAATGACGAGTATGATGAGGAAGAGAAGTTCTACTCCAAGTTGAACTACAATACTTTTGTGTTCGAGGGAAAGACTCTGCTTGCCGATTTCTGTCGTATACTGAATATCGATGACGACGAGTTTGCCGAGGTGGAGGGTGATGCCGATACGCTTGCGGGACTGTTGTTGGAGATAAAGGGCGACTTCCCCAGTATGCACGAGAAACTGGACTATAAGAACTATTCCTTTGAAGTGATGGGTATAGAGGAGCGCCGTATCAGTAAGATCAAGGTGACTGTGCATCCTGTCAGTTCTGGGCATGGTGATGACAAATAAAAATGTTGATGACAAATAAAGAGGAGTGTGAACAAAGATGGCAGTAGTAAACATACGTGAAGTATATCCTGGTGTGAGTTTAGGATTATGGCAGATGGATGAGTCGCCCGAACAGTTGTTCGACCTTTATCCTCATCTCTTGCCTTATCGTTCCTCTTTGGATGATAAATACAAGAATGATGGCAGGAAACTTGAGTTTCTTGCCATTCGTGCATTAATGTATGAGATGCTACGGGTCAATGGAGCTTCCAAGGGGTTGCTGTCTCATGCTGGCGACTTTACCCACAACGGGCAGGGCAAGCCTTTGTTCAGGGGCTATCATGTCAGCATCTCTCACACAAAAGGCTATGCAGCCCTTATTTTGTCGAAAAAATCAGAGGTGGCCGTGGACATTGAGTATATGAGTGATAGGGTAGAGCGCATCGCTTCCAAGTTTCTCAGGAAAGACGAACGGGCAGACTCCTTGGATGCCAAGTTGGTGCATTGGTGTGCCAAGGAAACGGTGTTCAAGTTGTTCTCGGAAGAGAATCTTCTCTTCGAGGATATGCGCGTGAAGCCTTTTGACACGATGGCCGACTGGGCTTGCGATGTTGAGAACCTGAAGAGTGGTAAGACAGCACGGGTTGATTTTGAACTCGCTATGGATTTTGTGTTGACTTATTCGATGTGGACGAAATGACAGAAACTGGCAGTAAAAACATATAAGTAATGGTAAAACATCATATATATAAGAGAGGTGTGCTGATGTGCGCTTCTCTTTTTTTCGGCTTGGTGGCTACAGCCCAAGTCTTTCAGGCAGAGTCTGTGTCTTCAGCCTGGCATGTCGTGAGGGAGAATGCTCAGAAAACATTTCCCAAGACGGTGGCTGCTGGCAACTATAGTGGTATCACGCATCTGCATGACGACATCTATGCTGTGGTGAGCGATAAATCCGACAGCGCCTTGTTCTTCAAATTTCGCATACAGTTGAATCCTGTGTCGGGAGAGTTGGAGCACGTCGAGAACCTGGGCTACAGTGAGACGGTTCGTGAGAAAGGGTTAGACCACGAGGCGATAGCCCGAGTGTCTGATTCTACTCTTGTTACAGTCAGCGAGGGCTTGTTCCGTTTTGCTGAATATCCTGTATACGGAATGAATAATGACCGTTGTGCTTTTCGTGTGGGCGAGTCGGTGGATGTCAGGAAGCAGAAGCCGGCAGACTTTGTTTGGTCATCGACTCATTCTCCTTCCGATTTTCATCCCAATTATGGCTATGAGTCACTTGCCTATGATTCTGTGCGTCATCTTCTGTGGAGCATTTCTGAAAGTACCTTGCGTAATGACGGCGAGCCTGCATCATGGCAGAATGGAGAAGCCAACAGGTTGCGCCTGTTTGCTTTCGACTGGAGCGAGCGTTCCGACACTTCTTCCATGTTTGGTTCCGTCAGGCATCCTATAGCAGTTTCATACGCTTACCGGATGGATGCGCCTGCGATTCGCAAGCGGCCTCAGACCTATGCCATGGGAGTGAGCGAGTTGTGTGTGCTTCCTGATGGACAGCTTCTCGTGTTGGAGCGTGAGGTGTATGTGCCCAAGTCCAAGATAGGTGCTTCCTGCCAATGCAAGCTTTATCTCGTCAATCCTGCCGAGGAACAGGTCTTCCCTATGTCGGCTTCGTTTGCCAGTGATGACGTTCCTTATGTCAGGAAGACTTTGCTTACTCAGTGGTCAACCCGTCTTACCCTTCTCGGACGTTCCTTTGCCAATTATGAAGGGATGTGTCTTGGTCCGCAACTGGCTGATGGCTCTCAGGTGCTTATTCTTCTGTCCGATTCTCAAGACCAGTATGCTGGTGTCTTGAAAGACTGGTTTAAGACAATCGTATTGTCCAAATAGGACTTTTTGGCTCAAACCAAAGATGAATCCGTAAACAAACAAAAAAGAGAGGTGTGCCGATAACGGTTACACCTCTCTTCGCTTTAACTCTCTAATTTGTTTAAACGTTTCGCATATTTCTATTTTAGTTTTGATATATCTACTTATTTGCTTTTCCTGCTTGTTTTATTTATATTTGTTTTATCTGCGTCCACCGAAAGAGCCGCCACCATGATTGGATGAGCCTCCACGGTTACCGCCGAAAGATCCGCCTCTGCTTGAGTTGCCGAAAGAACGGTTAGAACTGCCGGAACTGTTGCCGAAAGAGCGGCTTGGATTGCTTGAACTACTTCCAAAAGAGCGGTTGAAATTTCTTGCACCGCTTCCGAAAGAGCGGTTAGGAGTGCTCGAAGGTGTTCCGAAAGAACGGTTGTTGTCTCTTGAACTGTTGCCGAAAGAGCGGTTAGGTGTGCTCGATGGATTACCGAAAGTACGGTTGTTGTTTCTTGAAGCATTACCGAATGAGCGGTTGTTTCCCGTCTGGCGATCGCGTGTCACGGTGGTGCGTGTGCTGCTTTGGCGTGTCATGTTGCCGAAACTCTGTCCTCGTCCGTAGTCTCCACGGTTGAATCCGTCTCTCATTCCCATTCTTGGTCCGCCATCAGGATGTGGCCTGCCATAAGTACGTCCGCTGTACCAGCTTCTTCCTCCGTTCCTGTGCCAGCTGTGTCCGCCTCTGTATACGGTGTAGAAGTGAGGGCGTCCGAAGAAGAAGTAGTCTCGGCGAGGGTATCTTGCGTAGATGCCGAAATGCCAGTAGCCTCCGTTCCAGTAGAGTGGGCGATAGAAGTAAGTGGCATTCAGGAAGGCTCTGTATTGCCAGTCGAGGAGAATGTAGCTCAAGTCGGCGTTGCGCTGTCTCCAGTATGCTCCATACAGGTCGTCGTAAGTGTTTATCCCCATGAGGTAATCCAGGTTCACTTCGTATGCAGCCTCATATTGGTCGTCGGTAAGATTCAACTCGTATGCCATCTTATCGGTCAGAAAGAGAGCCTGCTGGCGAGCCTGCTCGTAACTCATGGCCGATGCGGTAGAAACTGTCATTGTGAACAGTGTCACCATAGCTAATATAAACTTCTTCATAATCGTATCGTTTTAAAGAGTTGTTGTTTCTTGTTCTTTTTGTTTTACGTTGCAAAGATAGGTCAAAATGCTGGTCGAAGAAAAGGTTTTTCCCTAAATGGGCAGGGGAAAATCCCTAAACCACCGTCTTATGGCATAAAAATGGGTCAGAAATCAATGAAAACTTGCCTTTTGCTTGGCTGAAAGTAAACTTTTTCCTATTTTTGCAAAACATATTAATCTTTACCCGATTTTAGATATCTCAAGAGGATGAATAAAATACACCTTATTATATTAGCGGCAGCTGCGATGCTGCCTCTTTCGGTTCGTGCACAGTATGCCTGGCAGGATGGTGCCGAGGCGGGAAAGCTCGACCTTGGCAAAGACGTTCGTTATCAAGTCGAGATGCAGGGGTCTTTCTCGCATGGCAAGACGCCGTTGTGGCTCAATGCCAACAAGTATGGCCTCTCTTCGCTTTCGTCGACCAATGGTTATCTGCGAGGCAGTCTTGTTCGCCCCTTGTCTCTCGACTCTGCACGCCGATGGGGAATAGGTTATGGTGCCGATGTGGCTGTTCCGCTTCACTACACCAGTCATGTTGTGGTGCAGCAAGCCTTTGTTGAGGCTCGCTGGCTGCATGGTGTACTGAGTGTGGGAGCCAAGGAATATCCTTTGGAACTGAAGAACCAGACCTTGAGCAGCGGCAGTCAGACATTGGGTATCAACGCCCGTCCTGTGCCACAGGTCCGGTTGGCATTGCCCGAATATTGGACTATTCCTGCCTTCGGACGCTGGTTACAGCTGAAGGGACATGTGGCCTTTGGCATGATGACCGACGACAACTGGCAGAAAGACTTCACCCATTGTCGCACCAAGTATGCCGAGCATGTACTCTATCACAGTAAGGCAGGTTTCCTGCGTATCGGCAACGAGGATCGTTTCTGTCCCTGGAGCCTTGAGCTGGGGTTAGAGATGGCTGCCGAGTTTGGTGGCAATGTCTATCATCGTGGAGCCAATGGCGAGATGGTGCAGATACCTACGGGCAAGGGCTTTAAGGATTTCCTTCATGCCTTCATACCCAGTGGTGCTGATGCCACTGATGGAGCCTATGCCAATGTGGAGGGAAACCATTTGGGCAGCTGGCTGATGCGTTTCAACTACAAGGCCGATACCTGGCATATCGGTGTTTATGCCGATCATTTCTTCGAGGACCACAGTCAGATGTTTTTCCTCGACTACGACGGTTATGGCGAGGGTGAGGAATGGCAGGACCGCAAAAAGAACAGATACTACCGTTATAAGTTGAAGGACATCATGCTGGGTGCCGAACTGAATCTTCCTCACGGCACATGGCTTCGCAATGTGGTGTTCGAGTATCTCTATACCAAGTATCAGAGCGGACCTTTCAATCACGACCATACGATGAACATTCCCGACCACCTGGCAGGAATGGACGACTATTATAATCACGGCAACTATCCAGGCTGGCAGCATTGGGGACAGGTGATGGGCAATCCGCTCTACCGTTCGCCTATCTATAATGAGAATGGCGACCTCTATGTGCACGACAACCGCTTCGTAGCCTTCCATCTTGGTTTCGACGGACAGCCAACTTCTCGTCTGGGTTATCGCGTGCTGGCCACCTACCAGAAAGGCTGGGGAACCTATCAGGATCCCTTCACCAAGCCCCATCACAATGTGAGCTTCCTTGCCGAGGCCAACTATCGCTTTGCTCATGGCTGGCATGCCAAGGGCGGTTATGCCATGGACTTCGGCAGCGATCAGATGTTGGGTCATAATGCAGGTTTCCAGCTCACCGTGGGCAAGTCGGGTATACTGGATTTTGGTAAAAAGAAGAAGTAACGAATGGATAGAAATAACAGCATGACAAAGAACAATCAAAAACAAAATATGAAGTCGAATACGCAACGACAGCATCCTATTGCTGCTCTTGGTGTGGCAGCAGTGGCAGGACTGCTGATGGCGTTGGGCTCACTTTCCTCATGTACTCTCGAGTCGAGTGGCAATGGCGATCTTGATGGCTATTGGCACCTTGAGAGCATTGATACCTTGGCAACTGGCAAGACGGGCGATTATTCCAACCGTCGTTTCTTCTGGGGCATAGAGCACCGGCTCATCAGTGTGTCTGATATCGACCGTGAAGGAAGACTGGGCTATTATTTCCGCTTCGAGCAGACTGGCGACAGCCTTTTCTTGGGCAAGGCCTATAAGAACAACTGGCACCAGGACAATGGCGAGGATGGTGGCGATATTCCCGTCGACGATGTAGAGCCTTTGCGCCATTATGGTGTCAACGAGTTGGAGGAGCATTTTGCCAAAGAGGCTCTTAGTGGAAGCAGAATGATACTTCGCTCCAAGACCCTCCGTCTGAAGTTCAAGAAGTTCTAATCATTGAATTTTTGCTGGTTCACAAAGTAAAAGTTCTTTTTAGCCTTTGAAAGTTCTGTTCAGAGCCTTTGAAAGTTCTGTTCAAAGCCTTTGAATGTGCGTTCAAAGCCTTTGAATGTCCGTTCAGAGCCTTTGAATGTCCGTTCAAAGCCTTTGAACGGAAATTTAATGCCTTTTGAATGGAAATTTACAACAAGAAGAAAAACAATTTATAACTTACAGAAAACAATTCGACCTGTACGGTTGAAATTACCCAATACGCCCTGTTAAGGGCAAAAGCTTTAAAACTCCCGGGTAATACATAAAGCTTCTGCCCTTTCAGGGCGTGCTGTTGGAAAGCTTCTGCCTTTTACCTTTCCCTTCGGCCGGTGACCGTTGGTTCAGCCCGTGCTGTTGGAGAGCTTCTGGATCTTCTGGGCGTGCCAACCGTACTGGTCGAAACATATTGTAGTATTCAAGTAATTACTCATTACTGTTTGGGGAACTGAGTAGTCGCCTTTTATTCCGAAAAAACAGAGTATACGCAAACAAAGAAAACGTTTGCGTTTCTTTTTTTTTGAAAAAAACATATTTTTGTTTGCCAATTATAAATAATGTATTATCTTTGCATTGAAAATGGCTTTGTAAACTCGACTTAGCAAAACAGCAAGTCAAACAGGGTTGACAAAAAGATACAAGAACAAGAATTACTGCATGAGCAATAAGATAAAACATTCCGGTGTAGTCGATGGCGTCGATGGCACAACAGTACGTGTGCGCATCCTCCAGTCATCGGCTTGTAGCGCTTGTAAGGTAGCCTCACACTGCAATGCCTCCGAAACCAAGGAGAAGTTGGTGGAAGTTACCACATCAGATGCTTCTCAATACCATGTTGGCGACTCGGTCAGAGTTTTGGCCGATACCAGTGTAGGCTTCCGTGCCAGTTGGTATGGTTATCTTCTGCCTTTGGTCCTGATGGTTGTAGCCTTGGTGACAGTATTGAAGGTTTCGGGCTCAGAAGGTATGGCAGCCCTTTCTTCTTTGGGCATACTTATACCTTATTATATATGTCTGTATCTGCTTCGTGGCAAGCTGAAACGCAGACTCAGCTTCTCCATCGAGAAGTAAAACTCTATAGGTCAATGGAAAGTAATAATATTAATAACTAAAACAAATACAAAGATTATGAACTTTATTATGATTGCAGTCTTGGTGCTCGGTGCCATTGCGCTTATTGCCGCATTGGTTCTCTTCGTAGTTTCCAAGAAGTTTGCCGTCGATGAGGACCCTCGATTAGGTCAGGTGGGCGAGATTCTGCCTGGTGCCAATTGTGGTGGTTGCGGCTTTGCCGGATGTTCCGGTATGGCAGCAGCTTTGGTCAAGGGAGCTGATGCCGGCAGCATCGAAGGACTGATGTGTCCTGTAGGTGGTGCCGACGTGATGGGCAAGGTAGCCGATCTCTTGGGTATCGCTGTGGCCAACACCGATCCTAAGGTGGCAGTAGTGCGTTGTAATGGCTCTTGCGAGCATCGTCCTCGCATCGCCGAGTATGATGGTTTGCATACCTGTGCAGCTATGAACTCTTGTGGAGCAGGCGAGACAGGTTGCGGTTTTGGCTGTCTGGGCTGTGGCGACTGTGTGGCTGCCTGTCAGTTCGGTGCCATCTCTATCAATCCCGAGACAGGTCTTCCTGAGGTGGATGAGGAGAAGTGTACTGGCTGTGGTGCCTGTGCCAAGGCTTGTCCACGCCACATCATTGAGCTTCGCAAGAAGGGTCCTAAGGGTCGTCGTGTGTATGTTCAGTGTGTCAATCACGACAAGGGCGCAGTAGCCAAGAAGGCTTGTAGCGTTGCTTGTATCGGATGCGGTAAGTGCCAGAAAGTCTGCAAGTTTGATGCCATCACCATTGAGAACAATGTGGCTTATGTCGACTTCAACAAGTGTCGCATGTGTACCAAGTGTGTTGATGAGTGCCCAACAGGTGCTCTCGTGAAAGTTAATTTCCCTGTAAAGAAGGCTAAGCCAGCCGATGCAGCTCCCGTTGAGGCTCCTGCAGCACCCAAGGCTGAGACTTCAGAAGTAAAGAAGGAGGAACAAGCATGAAATTGAGAACATTTAGAATAGGTGGTGTTCACCCAGAAGAGAATAAGATTACAGCCGAGATGGCTACTCAGGTGGCAGCCCTTCCTAAGCAGGCCATTTTCCCTCTTGGTCAGCACATCGGTGCTCCTGCAAAGCCTGTTGTTGCCAAGGGCGACAAGGTGAAGGTAGGTACTCTGCTTGCTGAGGCTGGTGGTTTTGTCAGTGCTCCTATCTACAGTTCTGTTTCGGGAACTGTGTTCAAGGTAGACCAGTCTATCGACGCTACCGGTTACCGCAAGCCTTGTATTATCATCAATGTAGAAGGTGACGAGTGGGAGGAGAGTATCGACCGTTCTGAAAAGTTGGAGACGATAGCATCTCATCCCGAGCTCACTCCCGAAGAGATCGTCAACCGCATCAAGGTGGCTGGTGTCACAGGTATGGGTGGTGCAGGTTTCCCAACCTTCATCAAGCTGTGTCCTCCTCCAGGTGCCAAGGCCGAGTGTGTCATCATCAATGGTGTGGAGTGCGAGCCATACATCACAGCCGACTACCGTCTTATGATGGAGCATGCCGATGAGATTCTTGTAGGTTTGAACCTCCTGATGAAGGCTGCCAAGGTAGAGAAGGGCTATATCGGTATCGAGGACAACAAGCCTGCAGCCATCAAGCTCTTCGAGGAAAAGACAGCCGGCGATTCGCGTATCGAGATTGTGCCTTTGGCTAAGAAATATCCTCAGGGAGGTGAGAAGCAGTTGGTTGATGCCGTTATCCGCCGTCAGGTTCCTGCTCCTCCAGCTATCCCTGTCAATGTTGGAGCAATCGTTCAGAACGTAGGTACTGCCTTTGCTGTATATCAGGCAGTTATGAAGAACAAGCCTTTGTTCGAGCGTTACACCACAGTTACTGGTAAGCAGGTGAAGAATCCTGGAAACTTCCTCGTTCGTATGGGTACACCTTTCTCTCAGATGATAGAGGCTTGTGGCGGTCTGCCCGAGGGTGACAACAAAGTTTTGGCAGGTGGTCCTATGATGGGTAAGGCAGTGATCAGCCTTGATGTTCCTGTCACCAAGGGCACCAACTCCATCACCGTCCTGACCGATGCCGACGCTCACCGCAAGAAGGCTGAGCCATGTATCCGTTGCGCCAAGTGTGTGGAGGCCTGCCCTATGGGCTTAGAGCCTTACTTGCTTGCCACACTGAGTGTGATGAAGGAGTATGAGCGTTTGGAGGCAGAAGAGGTAACCTCTTGTATCGCCTGCGGTTCATGCCAGTTTACCTGTCCTTCTCATCGTCCTATCCTCGACAACATCATCGGTGGTAAGGCAGCAGTGATGGGTATTATCCGTGCTCGCAACACAAAGAAGTAATATATCGTAAACTTCCCAACAGAAATAAAAATGAGTAAATTAATCGTTTCATTATCGCCACATGCCCATGGCAACGAGTCGGTGGAGAAGAACATGTACGGAGTCATCGTAGCTCTCGTACCTGCCATCTTGGCCTCCTTCTATTTCTTCGGCCTGGGTTCGGCAGTAGTACTGCTTGTCTCTGTGGCTGCCTGCGTCTTCTTTGAGTGGGCTATCACAAAATATATTCTCAAGACCGAGACCAGTCTGCTCGATGGTTCTGCCATCATTACCGGTCTCTTGCTCGGCATGAACCTGCCCAGCAACCTTCCACTTTGGATCATCATCATCGGTGCCTTGTTTGCTATCGGTGTGGGTAAGATGAGTTTTGGTGGCTTGGGCAACAATCCTTTCAACCCCGCTTTGGTAGGTCGTTGCTTCCTGCTCGTCAGCTTCCCTGCACAGATGACCTCATGGCCTGTGGCTGGACAGCTGCTCAGCTATACCGATGCCACAACAGCTGCCACTCCTCTGGCTATCATGAAGACAGCCATCAAGACAGGCGACAGCTCTGTGCTTCAGCAGTTGCCCGACTCTCTGAGCCTTCTCTTTGGTGCTACAGGCGAGGGCTTCGGTGCCGGTACAACGGGTGAGGTTTGTGCCATTGCCCTCTTGCTTGGTTTGGCATATATGCTCTGGAAGAAGGTCATCACCTGGCACATTCCTGTAAGCATCATCGCTACCGTGTTTGTATTCAGCGGTTTGATGCACTTGGCCAACCCTGTATATGCCAATCCATTTGCAGTTATCCTCAGCGGTGGTTTGATGTTGGGTGCCATCTTCATGGCCACCGATTATGTCACATCACCAATGACCCACAAGGGAATGCTCATCTATGGTGTATGCATTGGTCTGTTGACAGTCATCATCCGCAACTGGGGTAGCTATCCAGAAGGTATGTCGTTCGCCATTCTCATCATGAATGCGTTCACACCTCTTATTAACACATACGTTAAACCCAAGCGCTTCGGTGAGAAGCCTGCAAAGAAATAAGGAGGATAGAGACATGCAGAAATTAGAATCATCATTGAAGAACATGGTTCTCGTATTGGTGGGTGTGGCACTCGTTGTAGGTGCAGTGCTCGCTTATGTGAACCATATCACATCAGGTCCTATCGCCCAGAAGGCTGAGCAGTCATTGGCAGCTGGTATTAAGAGCGTGATGGGAACCGACGACTTGCAGGTGGCTGCCCCAAAAGAGGTACCGCAGACTATAGACGGCAAGGAGGTTACCTTTATTGTTCATGCTTGTTCCGACAAGAGCGGCAACTCTCTCGGAGCAGCTGTAGAGAGCACCACAGGCGGCTTTGGTGGCGACCTGAAGGTACTGGTAGGTTTCGACAAAGAGGGCAAGATATTGGGTTACACCCTTCTTCAGCACTCAGAGACTCCAGGTCTTGGTGCCAAGGCCAGCACTTGGTTCCAGAAAGACGGCAAGGGCAGCATCATTGGCAAGACACCAAAGGATGGCAACCTGCACGTGAGCAAGGACGACAAGAGCGGCAATGCTGTTGATGCCATCACGGCATCTACCATTACCAGTCGTGCTTTCCTCAAGGCTATTAACCAGGCATACGCAGCCTATACCCAGCAGGGTACAGACGGTAAGAGCGGTGCCACAAAAGTAAAGAAAGGATAAGCCACTATGAGTAATATTAAGATTTTAATGAATGGTATTATCAAGGAGAACCCAACCTTCGTGTTGCTCCTTGGTATGTGTCCTACTTTGGCAACCACCACCAGCGCCATCAACGGTCTCTCCATGGGACTGGCTACTATGGCGGTGCTGATTTGTACCAACTTTGTGATTTCCTGTATCAAGAAGATCACTCCCGATATGGTTCGCATCCCTGTATTCATCGTAGTGATAGCAGCCTTCGTAACCATTCTGCAGATGTTTATGAGCGCCTATGCACCCGACAGCATCAACCAGGCATTGGGTATCTACATTCCACTGATTGTGGTTAACTGTATCATCCTGGGTCGTGCGGAGAGTTTTGCTGCCAAGAACTCGCCAGTGGCAAGTTTGTTCGACGGTATCGGTGTAGGTTTAGGTTTCACCCTCGGTCTCACCATTCTGGGTTGTGCACGCGAGATTCTCGGCTCAGGCAGCCTCTTCGGAGTAACTCTTTTGCCAGAGACCACCAACATTCTGGTGTTCATCTTGCCTCCAGGAGCCTTCCTCACCTTGGGTTACATCATTGCAATATTTAATAAGGTAAAGAAATAAGGAGGAGTAATATATGGAATATTTATTGATATTTATCTCTGCGATATTCGTCAACAATATTGTTTTGTCGCAGTTCCTCGGTATCTGCCCATTCCTGGGTGTATCGAAGAAGATTGATACCGCCATCGGTATGGGTGGTGCCATTGCCTTCGTCCTGACTTTGGCAACCATTATCACCTGGTGTGTTCAGAAGTACGTGCTCGATGCTTTCGGTTTGCAGTATCTTCAGACCCTTTCGTTCATCCTTGTCATAGCCGCTTTGGTACAGATGGTGGAGATTATCCTCAAGAAGGTTTCGCCAGCTCTCTATCAGGCATTGGGTATCTTCCTGCCTCTTATCACAACCAACTGTGCCGTGCTGGGTGTAGCCATTTTGGTTATTCAGAAAGACTTCAATCTGCTTCAGAGTGTGGTTTACGCCTTCTCTACAGCTCTTGGTTTTGCCTTGGCGCTCATTGTCTTTGCCGGCATTCGCGAGCAGCAGGCTTTGGTTCGCATTCCTAAGGGCATGCAGGGTATCGCCATTGTCATGGTAACAGCAGCTCTCCTGAGTCTTGCCTTCATGGGTTTCTCGGGTGTAGACGGTGGCTTGAGAGCCTTGTTCGGTCTCGAGTAAAGCAACGGTTCCGAACTCAGCGAAAGTTGAGTTGATATATTAAGTCCCACAGTGTAGTCGTAAGGCTACTCTGTGGGGCTTTTTTTGAGTATGTATTTTCCAGTATCATAGGTTTAACCTATATTTTCTGGTACCATCATAGCTACATTTTTCTTATTTGGAAGTTTTCAATAGGGCTGTTCAGTTTCCACATATCGTGGAGCATTCTGATGGCTGAGTCACCATATCTTGTAGTGCAATTGCTTGCATGATATGGATTATTTTAAAAGTCTATAGAAAATATTTTTCTCGCAGACATGTTTTGTCGCTGAGATTTTTTATTTTTGCAGCATAAATTGGAATGTCAAACAATAAAGATAAAAAATATGGATATAAAAGAATTGTTAGATCAGTTTACACTCTTTGACCCCGCAAAAGGGCAAAGAACAGATCTTCCAGCTGTGGAAGGCAATTATATCGTGGTGTTAAAGGCTGGCTGTAATATTCCTGACGTTTTGGGTAATTTCAAATATACAGAAATCTCTTTGCACGGAGTGGATTATCGTGTGTTGTATACAGGTATAGCTTCTGATTTGAAAAGACGAATATGGACAAATCATCTGCATGGTAATGGTGGTAATTCTACGCTCAGAAAAACTTTGGGCAGTTTGTTTGGATATCAGAAGATTCCTCGTGATAAAAATTACCAAATCAATAAAAAAACGAAGTTTGGTGCGGAAGATGAAAATAGCTTGACCGCATGGATGGAGCGTAATTTGCTTTTTGCTTATCTTGCCAATGACAAGAGTAAAGAGTTGGAATCTTTTTTAATCAACAGTCTTTTGCCACCTCTTAATGTGGAGGGCAGTAAGGCCGCAACTTTACAAAGAGTGCATGAACTGAGATGTGATAAGTAAGAAGTAAACAGTTCCTGTTATGGCAAGACAAATAGATGGCATTCGTCGAATGTTGCTTATCATCAATAAGATTTATGCAACCAATGGTCAGTATGGGGACAGCTGTGTTTCCGTACATGAACTATTGAGTTATATTAATGACCATGTGGATGCTCCTATCTCAGAAAGAACTCTGCAAAGAGACATCAATGACATAGAAATGCTGTTTCATATAGAAATTTCCTTTGATAGGGCAACGAATAGTTATCGCATCAATGAGAGGTTTTCGAGCAGGGAGGATAGGCTTTCTGAAATGCTCCTTAACTTCGAATTGCTCAATGCCGTGGATGAAAGTCCTAACATGAGGTCGTATATTTTGCCAGAGCATCATCGGGCTGTCTTCAGCAAGTATATGCCTCAACTGATATATGCGGTGAGGAATCAGCATACCATCTCTTTCCAATATGTCCTTTATCGACATGGAGGTGAGGTGATAACGAAAGAGAATATCTTGCCTCATTATATCAAGGAATCTAACCAACTTTGGTATGTTTTGGCTTATGATGCAGATGGATGTCAGCTAAAGGCATATGGCATTGATAGAATCCGCAATCTGGTGGTGCATGATACCCTGTTTGAACGAAACGTAGATATTGATGTGAATGGGATGTATCGTGATTGTTATGGCATTTGGAATGATGAGAGTTTGCCCGTAGAGGAGGTTGTCTTGCAATATGATAATAGGGATGGCTATTTCTTGAAGGCAATGCCGCTGCATCATACTCAGAGGGTTTTAGTGGATGATGGTAAAGTGTTCAAGATTTCTGTGCATGTCAAGATTACCAACGACTTTGTGATGGCATTGTTGTCTCGAAGCCGTTCTTTGGAAGTGATTGCGCCGATGCATCTCAGAAAACGAATGATGGATGTTTATAGGGAGGCTTTGGTAAGAAATTCTGTACCAAATGATATGTTTAATAATAATAATGTAGAATCGAATAAATAGTATTGTTGCCTATGGATTACTTTTATGTTGATATAGAAACGGAACTGGGGGAGATGTTGACCTATTATGTAGCTGCAACGGATGAGGCTCAAGCCGAGGATTTTGCTACTGCTGCATTTGAGAATGGGGAAATAGAATGTATGGGGATACAAATCGTAAGCATTTATGCTCATAGGGCATAAATTTGAACATTCGGGTATTTTCCTGCCTCTTATCACAACCAACTTTGATAACCTTCAACCAGATGCAGCCGGTGGAGAGAGACGGCAGAAGCATGAGGTCTTGCCGATGTGGAAAGTGGATATATAAAGAAAATTCGTCCCCGATAGTTCTGTAAGTAGAACTGTCGGGGGCGAAATTGTTAGGAAAAGATATAGAAATGTTAGTTGCCGATATTATCTTATGTATTTAATTTCTTTTTCTGATATCTTTAGCTCAGTGCCATCCATATATTCAATAGTGACACTTGTCATGACAAGTTTTTTAGCTGTCCAATTGTAAATGATGCAGTCCCAACAACCGCCACCTTTTTTTCCAGGTCTAATAGGTCCAGTATCTTTCCCCCAGACCCTATATCAATCACCCAGGGTCTGGGGGATTTTTCTTTTACCAGATAAACACGGAATTTGTCCGCTTAGGCATCTTTACTGATGTTTTGAAACCGTCTGGGCCGAAAAGGCGTTTGCAGATGACAAAGAAATTGGCTATCTTTGTCATACATTCAATAAATGATAAAAAGCCTATGAAAAAGAAAATGACAAGCCTTTTGGCTTTGTTTTGCATGATGTTTTGTGCTGGTGCCTCAGCACAGAGTGCCTATCAGAAAACCTACGACAAAGCCAAGTCGAAGTCGCTGGTGAATGCTCTTTCGTTCTCGTTGGAGAAGGATAAAGAGCGGCTGCGCAAAGCTGCCTACAAGTATCGTGAAGACATTCCGAAAGAAGTGCTTAAGATGGCAAAGAAAGACAATGCCATCCTGCATGGCACGTGGATACAGGGACAGACGAAGTCGTGGGACTTGTTTGGCAAGCCTTTGCCCATTCCTGAGGAATTGGTGCCCTTGTGCAGGTACAACGACTCCGTATTTGCCATACGCAATATGACGATGGAAGCGCAGTTCGTCCAGTTGTATAATACGAAAAAAAAGGGGTTGGTATGCATTCTGGCCAACAGTCTCGACGAAATCGTCTATCAGCCTTTTCTGAACAGTGTCCTGTCTAATTTCAAAGCCCCTTATGGTTATTCGAACGAATTGACTACCCTCGACGGCAAATACAGCTTTACGAAATCTGACAACAAGCCATTGATTTCTCTGCAGGTTGTCGACTTTTGCCGTAAGGATAGCGCCAATGCAAAAAGCATGGAGTATGCCGACTATATGGATCGGTGGAAGCATTATTATTACACGAGTAAGGTGTCGGACGACAGAGAACTGTATAAGGATAATGTGTGGGTGCAAGATGCCGAAAGGTATTATGCCTTGGGCGAATACCGTAAGGCTTTGCACTGTATCGAGCAGTTTATGGCATTCGATATTGATGGTATGAACGATCGAAACGGAATGTTCGCTTATGAGCTGAAATATATGCAGCTGAAATGTTACAGGGAATTAAAGAAATACAATGATGTGCTCGCTGCTATGGACTATCTGAAGAGGGCCGACTATCTGGCCGACGGCATGTATTTTTCTCCTCAGTCGAAATCTATCGTCGTGTGTGCAGGCGTCTCGGAAGACGTAGAGACTAATTTTAAATCCAAGATGTTGACTTTGTGCAAGGAATGTCAGACCCTGCAGGAAGAGCGCGAACGCAACAATGCAATTTTTGCGGCAGCTCTCTTGGGTGCATTGGGCACCACGGTTTCCAACATCACTGGCAGCAGCAACCAGTCGTCTGGTGTGGCCTATTCGGGCGGTGGAGGTGCAGCCTCGTCGGCAAGTACGGCAGCGGCTGGCAGTTCTGCTTCTACCAAGACCGCTACCAGGTGTACTGCATGCAATGGCAAAGGCGTATGCCAGTCTTGCAAAAACCATCCAGGCAAAGCCACTTCCAACTCCAAGGATCGTACTCCGTGTAAAGTCTGCGGTGGAAAAATCACCTGTCAATACTGTGGTGGCTCTGGATTCAAGAAACTCTGATCTCTCTGAATTCTCTGACTTCTGAACCTGCTAACCCTTCATTTTCCATATAAATGGGGATTGCACAGTGCAGAAAAACTACGTACCTTTGCACCCGAAAACAGAAAACAACGAAAAAAATAATACAAGAACTCAACTTTCGCAGGGTGGTTCAAGTACGGGCAGAAAGCCCAAAGCTCTTAGGAGCAGCACGCCCTGAAAGGGCAGAAGCTCTTAGCCCAGGGCATCGCCCTGGGTATATTGGCAATCGACAAGGCGCCCTGTAAGGGCAAAAGCTTTATGTATTGCCAGGAGCTTTAAAAGCTTTTGCCCTTACAGGGCGATAGGCTAACGTCTGGAATAACCCAGGGCGATGCCCTGGGCTAAGAGCTTCTGCCCTTTCAGGGCGTGTGGCGCTTTGTCCTTTCAGGGCGTTTGGAGCTTACTTGCGAAAGTTTACAAAAAAAGTAAAGGTACATGTCACAAAGAATCATGATGGGCGTTGCCATGATATTGGCAGCAGCAACAGGCAAGGCAGAGAGTATTTCGGTGGATAGCAGTAAGGTGTACGACATAGACGAGGTGATCGTCGTGTCGCAACCCAAGGAGGCTTTCCGCCTGCGTCAGCAACCACTAAGCAGCACTTCTTTCGGAAACTTCGAGATGAACAGGTTGGGAGCCCGCGACCTGCGCGAGCTGTCGTCGTATATCCCCAACTTCGTAATGCCCAACTATGGCAGCCGTCTCTCGTCGGCAGTCTATGTGAGAGGCATAGGTAGCCGTGTGAACAGTCCTGCCATCGGTGTGTATGTGGACGGAATACCCGTGATGAGCAAGTCGGCTTTCAATCTGCACACCTATCAGCTGAGTCGTGTGGACGTGCTGCGAGGTCCGCAGGGCACACTCTACGGACAGAATACCGAGGGCGGACTGGTGAGACTCTATTCGCGCAATGCCTTCGACTATCAGGGCACCGACGTGAGGATAGGCTATGGCAGCCGTCGTTACAGCAATCTTGAGGCTTCGCACTATCAGCGCTTAGGAGAGGACGTAGCCCTGATGGTGGGCGGATTCTACAATGCGCAGACAGGCTTCTTCCGCAATACCACCACGGGCGAGAGGGCTGACGACTACCAGGAGGCTGGCGGAAAGCTGATGCTGACCGGCAGACTGCATTCGGGATGGAAGGTGAATGTGACGGCCGACTATCAGTATGTAGACCAGAGTGCCTTCCCCTATGGATCGCTCGACCTGAATACGGGCAAGGCAGAGCAGCCAGCATCGACCTTCCCAGGCAGCTATCGTCGCAACAATCTCATCACCGGACTCACGCTGAGCTACGATGCCAACACCTTCTCGCTGGCATCCACCACGAGCTATCAGTATCTGAAAGACCACATGTACATGGACCAGGACTATCTGGAGGCTGACTATATGCGCATGATGCAGGACCAGTTGCAGAACGCCATGACACAGGAGTTCTCGCTGAAGAGCCGCAAACCCGTAGGAGGTGTCTGGCACTGGGCTGCGGGAGCCTTTTTCTCGGCACAATGGCTGAAGACCAACGGCCCCGTGTTCTTCGAATCTGCCATGACCACTCCCATAGGCAATGCCATACAGCAGCAGATGTATGGCGCCATGTTGCAGGCTATGGCCCAGCGCATGATGCGTCCCGGCATGACCCATGAACAGGCCCTCGCTCTGGCTGCACAGATGATAGAGAGGGCTGGAGGCGTGAGCATGAACGTGGAGATGGGAGCACCCGGAACCTACCATACACCCCAGTACAACATCGGCTTCTATCATGAGAGCAACATCGACATCACCCCACGACTGGTACTCACCCTCGGTGCCCGCTACGACTATATGCTCACCAAGATACACTATGAAAGCATGGCATACATGAAGATGAATGCCAACGTGATGGGCTCAAAGGCCACGAACACGCTGCGCTCGATGCTCGACGGCAAGGCACACGATGGCTTCGAGCAGCTGCTGCCCAAGCTGGGACTGAGCTACCGCTTAGGCTCAAAGGGCAGCAACGTGTATGCCACCCTGAGTAAAGGCTATCGCGCAGGAGGCTACAACATACAGATGTTCAGCGATATCCTGCAGACCGAACTCAACGCCAACCGCCAGCAGGCCATGAGAGGAAGCTACGACGTGCCCCATACACCGGAAGACTATGACAACGTGAACCACACCATCGCCTACAAGCCCGAGACCTCGTGGAACTATGAGGCGGGAACGCATCTCAACCTCTTGGACGGCCAGTTGCATGTGGATGTGAGCACCTACTATATGAAGGTGAGAAACCAGCAACTGTCGGTGATGGCGGGCAACTATGGTTTCGGACGCATGATGGTGAATGCCGGCAAGAGCCATACCTGCGGACTGGAGCTGTCGGCCAAGGGACAGGTCGTGGACGGACACTTGGACTGGATGCTGTCGTATGGCTATACCCGTGCCGTCTTCGACGAGTATGTGGACGGTGAGGGCGATAAGGCTGTGAGCTACGAGGACAAGTACGTGCCCTATGTGCCACAGCACACCCTGGCAGCCTCGGCCGACTATCGCTTCGACGTGGAAAAGCCTTGGCTGAGAAGCGTCACCCTCGGTGCCAACGTCAGCGCACAGGGCAAGACCTACTGGGACAATGCCAACACCTATGCGCAGAAGTTCTATGCCGTGGCAGGCGCACACATCGATGCCGACATGGGTAAGGTGGTGGTGAGCCTGTGGGGACGCAACCTGAGCAATACCCGCTACAACACCTTCGCCGTGGACAATGCTGCCACAGGCACCAAGCAGTACTTTGCCCAGAGAGGCAATCCCATACAGTGTGGAGTGGATGTAAGAATGCATTTTTAGAAAAAAAGTGCAATAAGAAAGTAACATTTTATACATAAATATTCCATAATCGCAAATTTTGTATTACCTTTGCACCGGAATTTTGATTCTTACATACATTAACATAAAATTTTATGGGAGGCATTTTCGGGACAATATCCAAGAAAAGCTGTGTCGCAGACCTGTTCTACGGCACCGATTACAATTCACATCTCGGCACACGTCGAGGCGGTTTGGCAACATTCAGCAAGGAGAAGGGATTCGTACGGTCCATCCACAACCTGGAGAGTTCTTACTTCCGCACCAAGTTTGAGCCATCACTCGACAAGTTCGAAGGCAGCACATCGGGTATCGGAGTCATCAGCGATACTGATGCCCAGCCACTCATCATGAACTCGCATCTTGGCAGATTCGCCATCTGTACGGTGGCCAAGATTCTGAATATAGAGGAACTTACCAAGGACCTGCTCGACAAGAACATGCACTTCGCTGAAATGTCGTCGGGCAAGACCAACCCTACGGAGCTCATTGCCTTGCTCATTATTCAAGGCAAGACCTTCAAAGAGGGTATCGAAAATGTATATCACCACATCAAGGGATCATGCACCATGCTCATCCTGACCGAGGACGGCATTATCTGTGCACGTGACAGCTGGGGACGCACACCTATTATTATAGGTAAGAAGGAAGGCGCCTATGCGGCTTCGAGCGAGTCGACCTCGTTTCCCAATCTCGACTTCGAGGTGGAGTATAATGTAGGTCCGGGCGAGATTGTCAAGATTAAAGCCGACGGCATGGAGCAGATACGTCCTGCCAACAAGCGCATGCAGGTTTGTTCATTCCTCTGGGTGTACTATGGTTTCCCTACATCTACCTACGAGGGCAGAAACGTGGAGGAAGTGCGCTTCAAAAATGGTTTCAACATGGCTAAGACCGACGGAGTGGAGGTGGACTGCTGCAGCGGTATCCCCGACTCGGGCACAGGTATGGCGATGGGTTATGCTGCCGGCAAGCAAGTGCCTTACCAGCGTTGCATCGCCAAGTACACTCCCACCTGGCCACGTTCGTTCACACCTTCCAACCAGGCCATGCGCTCATTGGTGGCCAAGATGAAACTCATCCCCAACAAGGATATGCTGAAAGGCAAACGAGTGCTGTTCTGCGACGACAGTATCGTGCGAGGCACCCAGTTGCGCGACAATGTGAAGGTGCTCTTCGAACAGGCAGGACTCAAGGAGTGCCACATGCGTATCGCCTGTCCTCCATTGGTTTACGGTTGTCCGTTCATCAACTTCACCTCCTCCAAGAGCGACATGGAGCTGATCACACGCCGCATCATCGAGAAGTTTGAGGGCGATGCGAATAAGAACCTTGACAAATATGCCACCACAGGCTCACCTGAATATGAGCGAATGGTGGCAGAGATAGCCCGACAGTTGGGATTGACCACATTGAAGTTCAATACCATCGAGCAGCTCATAGAGGCTATCGGACTGCCCAAGTGCCAGGTGTGCACCCATTGTTTTGATGGAAGCAGCAAGCACTCTCTCGAGCAGCTGGCCGACGAAGAGGAAGCCTAACAGAGCAAGAAAGAAGTCAGACAGAGCAAGAGAAAGAAGTCAGACAGAGCCCCAAGCGAAGGCTTGACAGGCTATGAAATATAAATCGGAGTCGGCTAAGCGAAGGCTTAACTGGCTCCGAATGTTTTTTTTACTGTGTGTCAGGCGAAGGCTTGGCAGGCTCTGAAGTGGGAGCTTAGTTGAGGAAACCCAGCAAAGCTCCTGCGGCTACGGCCGAACCGATGACACCCGCCACGTTAGGTCCCATGGCATGCATGAGCAGGAAGTTGTGTCGGTCGTATTCCAAACCCAGGTTGTTGGAGATACGGGCGCTCATAGGTACGGCGCTCACTCCGGCATTTCCTATCAGTGGGTTGATCTTCTTGCCCTTTGGCAAGAATACATTCATCAGTTTGACAAACAGTATTCCGCTGGCTGAGGCGATGATGAACGCCAAGGCTCCGAGGGCAAAGATCTTTACCGTGTTGAGGGTAAGGAACTCTGAAGCCTGGGTGGAGCAGCCTACGGTAAGTCCCAAGAGCATCACTATCACGTCGTTGAGGCTGCTGCCTGCAGTCTTGGCCAGGCGTGTGGTCTTGCCACTCTCTTTCAGCAGATTGCCAAAGAAGAGCATTCCCAACAGCGGCAGACCGCTGGGCACGATGAAGGTGGTGAGCAGCAAGCCGATGATGGGGAAGAGTATCTTCTCGGTCTGACTCACCTGTCGGGCTGGCTTCATCTTGATGACACGCTCGTTCTTCGTGGTGAGCAGTCGCATCAGCGGGGGCTGGATGACAGGTACCAGTGCCATATAGGAATAGGCGCACACGGCGATGGCTCCCATGAGGTTAGGACTGAGTTTGCTCGACAGGAAGATGGCAGTAGGGCCGTCGGCACCTCCGATAATGGCGATGCCTGCTGCCTGGTTGGGCTCGAAGCCTAAAGCCAAGGCTATCATGTAGGCTCCGAAGATGCCAAACTGGGCTGCGGCTCCGATGAGAATCAACTTCGGATTGGAAATTAATGCCGAGAAGTCGGTCATGGCTCCGATGCCGAGGAAGACGAGCGGGGGATACCAGCCTTGTCGCACACCCTGATAGAAGATGTTGAGCACCGAGTTGTCTTCGTAGAGACCTATCTCCAGTCCGGCATCGGTGCGGAAGGGGATGTTGCCCAGGATGATGCCGAGACCTATGGGCACCAGCAGCAGCGGCTCGAAGTCTTTCTTGATGGCGAGCCAGATGCAGACAATTCCCACCAATATCATGATGAGGTTTCCTGCCGTGGCATTGGCAAAGCCTGTATAGGTCAGGAACTCCTGAAAATTCTGTATGATGAAATCCATAATAGTCGTTCGTTAAGTTGGGGTTTTATGTTGATGGATTCTTGGCAAGAGCAATGCTCTCTGGGGTTAAGCAATCGTTACCAAGGTGTCGCCTTCCATGACAGCATCGCCCTTGTTGACATTGATGCTTGCGACGGTGCCCGAAGTCTCAGCCTCGATGTTGTTTTGCATCTTCATGGCTTCGAGAATCACTACGGTATCTCCTGCGCTCACCTTGTCGCCCACCTTTACTTTAATGTCGTTGATGGTGCCAGGCAGTGGAGCTACCACATGCTTGCCACCAGCGCTTGCTGAGGCTTTCTTGCTGGCAGCAGCTTCGGCATTTGCAGAGGAGGCAGAACTGCCTGTTGAGGTAGTCTTGGCACTGTCGGCAGACGATACTCCGCCCTTGTCATCAGTAGCCTCATTCGCTATGCGGAACTTCTGCTTGCCAGCCTTGACAGGTTGCTTCATCTCCACTTCGAAGGGGATGCCGTTGACGGTTACATTGGCGATATTGCCTTCTATATCTTGTATCTCTACTTCGTAGTCTACGCCTTTTACTTTATATTGGTATTTTGCCATAGTTTTATTCTTTAATATTTTTATTTTGTATCAGTAAAGCTGTTGATTTTTTCACTCTTCGTTCTTTACCCTTCGTTCTTCACTTATTATTGAATCTCGGTTCGTTCCATCTCGTCTGCTTGGGCTTAATGGTGATGATGCCCGGTTCGATGTCGTGCACATCCTCCAAGTATTCTTTGAGAGCCAGCGAGATGACAGCCATATAGATTTCCTTGTCGATGCCCTTGGTGGTTAGGCCTTCCTTCAGCATCACGTTGGTCTTATGACCGATCTCTGTGGTCAGCTCGATGGTCTTCTTGCCCGTCTTATATAATAAGGTGGCGTGTTTCTCTGTGGCACGTGCGATGCGCTGCTTGTGTTTCATATAGGCACCGAAGAGCCAGAAGAAGACGAAGAGCAGGGCCAGACAGAAGAAGACAATGCCCATGGAAAGGGCTGCAATGCCGAAGCCATGAGGGTCGGTCGTCTTGAGAATCTGTGGCTTGCTGAGTCCTGTGTCTTGTGGAAGATAGCCCGGAGTGACATCCTTGGCAGCGCAAACCTTCCAGCTGCTGAGGTCTTTGCTGAGGGCATATGACTGGTCGGCTGCCATCCAGGGAATGCTGACAGAGTCTATCAGGTCGACAGCATTGCCGTCGTAAAGAGCTATCCAGTTGTTCTTCTCGTGGAAAGCATCCGCTATTTCCTTGAGAGGCACCAGTCCGAGTTTCAAATGGAAAGGACCATTGCCCTCGCTCAGCCATCTGAAGTGTCCCTTGCCCTTGGGAAAACATTCGGGACACGTCTTCTCTGAGTCTTCCTGCCAGAGGTATCGGTCGTAAATGATCACGCTTTTCTTGCCAGCCAAGGTTGTGCGCGGCTCATTGTTGGGTAGGGGAGACATGAGTTTGCGACGTTCCTCGGGCGACATGTTCTTGTCGAGCACACGTCGGTCGGTGGTAAGGAACATGCCACGGATATTATAAGTCGTAAACGAGGTGTTCGACAGTTCCACCCATGCTTTGTGGGCACCATACTCGTCGACGATACTGGCTTGGTTGTTGGGCATCACCTCCGTTATGCGGATGCTTTTAGCTCCTTGTGCCCAAGTGGACAAGGTGGCAGTGACCAACAGGCTTAATAGGATTCTAAATTTCTTCATAGGCTTTCTCTCTTTTTGAAGGTTGGTGTATCAATAGGTATTCTTACAGCCTCAAAGTTACAAAGATTTTTGGAATAAGCAACAAAAAAGGTGCACATTTTTTCTTAAATGTGCACCTCTTTTATAATTTATAAATTTTCGTTTATAAAAATTCAAAGATAGTAAGTGAACTTTCTGCTGTCGGAGAGTCTTTGCTTAGCAAATGATTCGCTATGCTCCGCAGAAGAAAAGTACCACTATCTGGGCTGAGAAGATTCTGAGGAACATACTCAGCGGATAAACGGTAGAGTAACCCACGGCAGGAGCCTCCTTAGAGCAGGAAGCGTTGGCATAAGCCAGGGCTGGTGGGTCGGTATAGGTTCCGGCTATCATACCCATGATGGTGAAGTAGTTGAACTTGTACTTCAGTCGGGCTATGGTGCCCACGATAAGGATAGGAATGATGGTGATAAGGAAACCTGTGTACACATACTTGATACCATCGCCCTGTACCACAGTGTCCCAGAAACCGGCACCAGCCTTGATGCCCACACTCGCAAGGAACAGCACAAGACCTATCTCTCGCAGCATCATGTTGGCAGAGGTGGTGGTATAGGTAACCAGTTTGAAGTGATAACCGAAACGGCCAATGAGGATGGCGATGATCAGCGGACCGCCAGCAATACCCAACTTCAGCGGAACAGGCATTCCTGGAACTGCGAAAGGCAGACTGCCGAAGATGATACCAATCATGATACCTACGAAGATGGTGGCAATGTTAGGCGCATCGAGTCGCTTCACAGAGTTACCCATCATTTCAGCCACACGGTTTACATTCTCCTCGGGACCGACAACGAGAATCTTGTCGCCCACGTGGAAGTGGTGGTTGCGACCGGCAAAGATGTCCATTCCCTGGCGTGAGATACGGGTGACGTTGACGCCATACACACTCGAGAAGTGCATCTTGCCCAGAGTCTTACCGTTCATCTCAGGACGTGTAACGACAATGCGGCGCGACACGAAGTGCTGAACCTCATCTTTCTCGCGATCCCATTCGGCCTCTATCTCAGGACCGATGAAGGCCTTGATGGCTTCGGCGTCAGCCTCGGCGCATACAACGAGCAGCTCGTCGCCCACCTCGAAGGTAGTCTGGCTGTTAGGAATGCTCACCTCGCCATTGTGGAGCAGTCGTGAGCATACGATGTCGCGGTTCAGGAACTCGGAAACCTGTCGGAGAGTGCGTCCTGCGATATAGGTATTCTCCACACGAAGGTGCATGTTGTGCGCCTTGGCATGTGGGTTGGCTGCGTCTTCTTCGTTTAGTTTCTCCTCCTCATCCGCGGTGTTCACCTTGCAGATGTACTTGATGAGAATGGTGGCACCGATGATGCCTACCACACCGAGTGGATAAGCGCAGGCATAACCGTTGGCAATACTTGGGGCACCATTGGGGAAGACGCTGAGCAGCGCCTCGTTGGCGGCACCCAGACCTGGCGTATTGGTGACGGCTCCATAGAGTGTACCCACCATCATTGGCAAGTTGTTGGGGTTGCTGGTGTCGAAGAAGAGATAATAGCATGCGAACATCACACAGACATTGAGGAATATCGCAGCCGTCGACAACAGGTTGAGCGTCACACCGCCTTTCTTGAAGCTTTCGAAGAAGCCCGGACCTACCTGCAAACCGATCATAAAGACAAAGAGAATGAGTCCGAAGTCTTGTATGAAGGTCAGAATGTCCTTGGGAGCAGTGAAGCCTACATGTCCTGCCAGAATGCCGGCAAAGAGCACGAAGGTAACGCCAAGTGAAATGCCACCAATCTTAATCTTGCCCAGATACACGCCCACTGCTATGACAATGGCATAGAGCAGGGCGATGTGAGCCACCGATTCGGTGTTCGTAAAAAGGTTGATAATCCAATCCATTGATCTGTCTTCTATATGAAAATATGTTTATTTTAGGGCTTTTAGTTGGGGTGAATAAAAATGGAAAAATCGGGGACACGTATAAAGGGTGTCCCCGACTTGAAAGTGTTTGATATATTGTAACCTATTGAATCCAATAAATCAATACTTCGTCACAACAAAACAAGATAGATGTTTCTTTGTTCATCCATCAAGAATTGTATGTGTACGAATCTCCATTCTGATGAATTACTTCTCGATAGCAGCTACGCCTGGCAATACCTTGCCCTCGATAGCCTCGAGCAGAGCGCCACCACCTGTAGAGATGTAAGAAACCTGGTCAGCCAAACCGAACTTGTTGATACAAGCTACAGAGTCACCACCACCGATGAGTGAGAATGCACCCTCCTTAGTAGCTTCAGCGATTGCCTCAGCGATTGCCTTAGAACCACCAGCGAAGTTGTCGAACTCGAATACACCGGCAGGACCGTTCCAGAGGATAGTCTTAGCACCCTTGATGGCAGCAGCGAAAGCCTTGCGAGTATCAGGACCAGCGTCCATACCCTCCCAGCCGTCAGGGATATTGTTAGATGGGCATACCTGTGTGTTGCAGTCGTTCTTGAAAGCATCACCGCAGATAGAGTCTGTGCCGAGTACGAGGTTTACACCGTTCTCCTTAGCCTTCTTGATTACGTCGAGAGCTACATCGAGCTTATCGTCCTCGCAGATTGACAAACCAATCTTGCCGCCGAGAGCCTTAGAGAATGTGTATGTCATACCACCACAGAGGATCAGGTTGTCAACCTTTGTCAAGAGGTTCTCGATGATACCGATCTTGGTAGAAACCTTAGAACCACCCATGATAGCTGTGAATGGGCGCTTAATGTTGCCGAGTACAGCGTCAACAGCCTTTACCTCTTTCTCCATCAAGAAACCGAGCATTTTGTGGTCCTTGTCGAAGCTGTCGGCGATGACAGCAGTAGAAGCGTGCTTGCGGTGAGCAGTACCGAAGGCATCCATTACATATACATCAGCATAAGAAGCCAACTTGGCAGCGAACTTCTTCTGACGTTCCTTCATCTCAGCCTTGGCAGCATCGTACTCAGGAGTACCCTTCTCAACGCCTACTGGCTTGCCTTCCTCTTCAGGATAGAAGCGAAGGTTCTCGAGCAGGAGAGCCTCACCTGGCTTCAGCGCAGCAGCCTCTGCATCAGCATTGCCGCAATCTTTAGCAAACTTCACCTCAACGCCGAGAGCGTCGGATACGTTCTTTACAATCTGTGAAAGAGAAAGCTCTGGCTTAACTTTGCCCTTTGGCTTACCCATATGGCTCATCATGATGAGAGCACCACCATCGGCCAGCACCTTCTTCAATGTAGGAAGGGCACCGCGGATACGAGTGTCGTCTGTTACATTACCATTTTCATCCAATGGCACGTTGAAATCAACGCGTACGATTGCCTTGTGACCGGCAAAGTTAAAATCTTCGATTTTCATTTTACCTAACGTTTTTATTATTAGTTATTTAATTTCTCTCTATATTATGAATAGAATGTTCTTTGTTGTAATCTGTCTCGTTCGTTCTGTCTGTTTATTGTTCTCCATGACAATGATGAACAGGACTTGTGTTTTAGACTTTGTGCCAACTGTCGTGGGTGTTGCCTTTTAGGCGTTTTACTCATTTGAAGTCGACTCTGCTGAAACTGTAGGCAAAGGTATGAAAAATAACTGAATGTTGCAAATTTTGGTGTCCTTTTAAGGATTTTTTTTATCAAAGAGGCTGGTAATGTAATATCGGCTTTGCAAAATGTATCCTTTTGATGTGAAAGTGTGGCGAATATTTGGCGAAAGTGAAAAAATAATGTACCTTTGTCCTTGATTTTAATACTCATCAGAATATGGCAAAAGACAAGATAGCTTATGTTTGCAGCAACTGTGGTCAGGAGTCGTCGAAATGGATAGGCAAGTGCCCGAGTTGTGGACAATGGAATACGTTCAAGGAGATTCGTATAGCCAATGATACGGGCTCCCAGGCTGCCCGCAACGCTGGCATGAGCATGCGGCATGGAGGTGCTGCCACGATGTTTGGCGGCAATCACAGCGATGGGGGAGCAAGGCCTGTACGTCTGCGCGATATTTCTGCTCATGATGAGCCGCGCATTGATATGCACGATGGTGAGCTGAACCGTGTGCTGGGTGGAGGACTGGTTCCTGGCAGTATCACGCTCCTGGGCGGTGAGCCGGGCATCGGAAAGAGTACACTCACACTTCAGACCATTCTTCATCTGCCCGACATGAAAGTGATGTATGTGAGCGGCGAGGAGAGTGCCCATCAGATTAAACTGCGTGCTGACCGACTGGCTTCTGCATCGGTGGGCGATGAGAGTGCTGCTGGCAGGGCCTCGCTCGACAATGTGTCTATTCTTTGCGAGACATCGTTGGAGAAAATCTTCACGCATATACAGGAACAGGCTCCCGGACTGGTGGTAATAGACTCCATACAGACGATTGCCACCGACGAGGTGGAGAGCTCGCCAGGCAGTATCTCCCAGGTGCGTGAGTGCGCAGCTGCCTTGTTGAGGTTTGCCAAGACCAGCGGCATTCCTGTCATCCTTATCGGACATATAAATAAGGAGGGAACCTTGGCCGGACCGAAGATTCTGGAACATATTGTCGACACGGTGGTTCAGTTTGAGGGCGACCAGCATTATATGTATCGCATCCTGCGCAGTATCAAAAACCGATTCGGAAGTACCTCAGAGTTAGGTATCTACGAGATGCAGCAGGGTGGACTCCGACAGGTGAGCAATCCTTCGGAGCTCTTGCTTACCGACGATCATGACGGTTTGTCGGGAGTGGCAATCAGCAGTGCCATAGAGGGCGTCCGTCCTTTCCTGGTCGAGACGCAGGCGCTTGTATCTACCGCTGCCTATGGCACACCACAACGCTCGGCTACGGGCTTCGACCAGCGTCGGCTCAACATGCTCTTGGCTGTGCTCGAGAAGAGGGTAGGCTTCAAACTGATGCAGAAGGACGTGTTCCTGAACATAGCAGGCGGACTGCGTGTCACAGACCTGGCGATGGATCTCAGTGTGATAGCCGCTGTATTGAGCAGTAATGTGGACACGCCTATCGAGGCTGGCTGGTGTATGGCTGGCGAAGTAGGTTTGAGTGGTGAGGTTCGTCCGGTGAGCCGCATCGAGCAGCGCATCGCCGAAGCCGAGAAGTTGGGCTTTCATGACATCATCATTCCCCGTTACAACTATCATTCGCTCGACAGGTCGAAGTACAGCATCACCATCCATCCTGTGAGGAAGGTGGAAGAGGCGCTCCGCTGTCTGTTCGGATAAGTGTGCACGAAGATTTCGTGGATTACGCAGATTTTGCTAATATTGGATTGCAATATGATTTTATAAATAATAAATTCAAATACAAAATGAAGGATTCTGTAATCATTGTGAGCGGTGGTATGGACAGTATCACGCTGCTCTACGATAAAAAAGACGAGATTGCCTTGGGTATCAGTTTCAACTATGGCAGCAACCATAACGAGCGTGAGATTCCTTATGCCAAGATGCACTGTGAGCGTTTGGGCATCAAGCACATCACCATCGACTTGGGTTTCATGCATCAGTATTTCAAGAGCTCGCTCTTAGAAGGCGCCGATGCTATTCCAGAAGGACATTATGCCGACGAGAACATGAAGTCGACGGTGGTGCCTTTCCGCAACGGCATCATGCTGAGCATTGCCATCGGCATAGCTGAGAGCAACAACCTGAAGAAGGTGTTGATAGCCAATCATGGAGGCGACCACACTATTTATCCCGACTGCCGTCCGGAGTTTATCTCTGCCATCGACCGGGCTGCCCAGGCAGGAACCTTTGTCGATGTGCACGTGTCAGCTCCTTATACCAACATCACCAAGGCGGACATTGCCCGTATAGGCAAGCGATTGGGAATAGACTACTCTGAGACCTGGAGTTGCTATAAGGGTGGCGAGAAGCATTGCGGAAAGTGCGGTACGTGTGTAGAGCGCAAGGAGGCTCTTGCCGAAGCCGGCATCGAGGATAAGACCGAGTATCTGGAATAAAAAAATGAAGTTAGCTTCCATGACGAGTGAAGCTAACTTCCTTTTGTTTTTATATCCTTTTGTTTTTATATCCCTTTTTGTTTGCCTTGCCTTTTAAGCAGAGTGAGGATAGAGAGATTTATCAGTCTTTCGATACAGCCTGCAGGCGTGCGATGTATTTGCCCAGGATGTCGAACTCGATGTTGACAACGGTTCCCACTTCTATGTTGCAGAAGTTGGTGTGGTCGTGAGTATAGGGAATGATAGCCACGGTGAAGGTGTTGTCGGTAGGCTCACAGACAGTGAGCGACACACCATTGACAGTGACCGAACCCTTGTCGACAGTGAAGTAGCCCTTGCGAGCCATCTCGTGGTCGAGTCTGTATTCGAAAGTATAGTAGGTGGAACCATCAGCATCACGTTTATTAATACAGGTGGCAGTCTGGTCTACGTGTCCCTGTACGATGTGTCCGTCGAGCCTGCCGTTGAGCATCATAGAACGTTCCACATTCACCTTGTCTCCCTCTTTCAGCAGTCCGAGGTTGGAACGGTCGAGTGTTTCCTTCATGGCAGTAACTGTATAGGTGTTGCCTTCTAAAGCCACGACCGTGAGGCATACTCCATTGTGCGCCACACTCTGGTCGATACTCAACTCGCCAGCAAACGGGCATTCCAGTGTAAGGTCGATATTCTCCTTGTCCCTTTTCACAGCCACGACAGTAGCCATGTTTTCTATGATTCCGCTAAACATGATGTGATATTCGTATGAATTTAAAATGTTGATGAATGTTTTCTATGATGTAGAATATTGTTCAAAGAATGATGAGAGTATTCAATGACAAAGTTCTAAGAAAAAAAGAAAAGGGTCGCCCGATGATGTGATGAAACTCCGAACTTAGCAATAAGTTTGAGAGCCCCCCGCTTTTGTAATCCACCGGCTTTGCAGCTTCACCGAACGAAGTCCGGCTTATTGTGGCCCGCCATAGGCAAGAGAAGTCTTCTCGGTTTCATAATTTGTAATGTGATGAGTATCCCAATCTAACCGAAACGACCCTTATGTATTTGCAAAGATACTGCTTTCTTCTGATGCAGCCAAATTTTTTGGCATTTTTTTACAGCATTCTTTCTGCTTGTTCTTCTTTTTTTACAGCATTCCCTTCGATGAAGGCAGTTCGAAGTGATAGATATCTCGCTTCACTGCCATCTTGAGTGATCGTGCGAGTGCCTTGAAGATACCTTCTATCTTGTGGTGTTCGTTCTCGCCTTCTGCCTTGATGTTGAGGTTCATCTTGGCAGCATCGCTCAGACTCTTGAAGAAGTGCTTGAACATCTCGGTGGGCATTTCGCCTACTTTCTCGCGATGGAACTCAGCGTCCCAAACGAGCCAGGGGCGTCCACCAAAGTCGAGAGCCACCTGGCACAGGCAGTCGTCCATAGGCAGACAGTAGCCATATCTCTCGATGCCTCTCTTGTTGCCCAATGCCTGAAGCAGACATTCGCCCAGTGCGATGCCTGTATCTTCGATGGTGTGGTGCTCATCCACGTAGAGGTCACCCTTGGTGTGGATGGTGAGGTCCATCATTCCGTGCTTTCCTATCTGCTCCAACATGTGGTCGAAGAAGCCCAGTCCTGTGGAGATGTCGCAGTGGCCCGAACCGTCGAGGTTCACCTTTATATATATGTCAGTCTCCTTGGTGGTGCGTTTTACCTCGGCGATGCGGTCGCCGGCAAAGAGAATTTCGGCTATCTTGTCCCAGTCCATGCCGTCTTTGCCCAGTATCAGACTCTTGCATCCCAGGTTCTCGGCCAGTTGAGCGTCGGTTTCACGGTCGCCGATGACATAGCTGTTGACCAAGTCGTATTCTGGATTGTCAATATAGTGGGTCAGCATGCCGGTGCCAGGCTTTCTCATGGGCGAGTTGTCCTCGGGGAAATGGCGGTCTATCAGCTGCTCCTCGAAGTGGATTCCCTCACTTTCCAGTGTCTGGATGATGAAGTTGTGCACAGGCCAGAAAGTGTTTTCCGGGAAGGAGTCGGTGCCTAATCCGTCCTGGTTGCTCACCATGACGAGCTGATAGTCTGTGTGTTGGGCAATGAAACTGAGGTTTCTCATCACGCCCTTGGTGAAGACAAGCTTCTCGAAGCTGTCAATCTGTTCATCTTCCGGCTCCTGAATCAAGGTTCCGTCGCGGTCGATGAATAGCAGTCTGGTTTGTTTCATGTCTATGTCTTTTTTATGTTGAATGATTTTTAGCATTAAGCATTTAGCATTTCAGTTTTCTTCATTTCGTCGTTCTCTATACTGCCATAGAGATAGATGTATGAGATAAACAACCAGTGCAGGATGTATGCGAAGATGAACAGCAGGAGAGCTGTCACGACGATGAAGAGGAAGGTGAAGTAGGAGGGCGTTCCTACCGGGTCGCCTTCGAGAGTGCCCATCTGTGCCGATACCTGTGCGCCTATCAGGATGGCGAGAGGAATGTAGATCAGGATACCTGCCACCAGGATGACAAGACTGCCCAGGAAACCCATCTTGAAGATGGAACCTATGTGGCGGAATCCGCACTTGAATGATTTCCAGGGGCGTAATTTCTCGCCCTTTTCCTGCAACATGTATTTGGGAGTGAGATAGGCGAAAGGCAGACTCACCGCCATGCAGAGGGCGGTGGCAGCGACGATGGCGAGTGCAAAGAGCACGATGATGAGGAGCGAGGGCGAGCCTGCTGCCGAATCTGCCGTAGCAGCCGAGCCTGAGGCTGTGAGAAATGCCGTAAGGTAAAAGCAAGTTAGGGCAAACGTTGCGGCGAATGTAACGACGAAACTGACGACAGCCGAAGCGAGATAAATCGTAGTAAACCGCTTCATCATTCTACCAAAAGGCTTGTCGGTCAGCCAGCGCCATGCTGCTGCTCCCATGAGGAAAGCCGCCACGATGACACCCAAGTAAACGACCGTCTGCAGGCAGAACGACAGCATCATGTTTTCCTCGCCCCAGTCGTGAAGCATCTTGTTGGGTGTGCGCAGGTAAACCATGAATGCCACCATGAATGCATAGATCATAAAAGCCCACCATGTACTTTTCAGCAGGTTCTTCACATTGCCAGTCATCAGACTATAAGCTTCTTTCATGCAGGCAGTTACACTGCGATGCTTTATCAAATCATTTATCTTCATAGTTTCATTGAATGCTTAGTGTTTAATGTTTAATGTTTAGTGTTTAATTGTGGGATAACAACCTTTCTGCACATTAAGCACTAAACATTAGTTTCATCTCCTTCCTTGTCTTCTGAATTCCGAGCAGGTGATGGCCGTGGCTATTGCTACGTTCAGACTGTCGGCAGTAGGTCTTTCAGGAGGGAAGTTGGGGATGAGCAGTCTGCGGTTCACCCTCTGGGTGAGTTCGGGCGAGATGCCTTTTCCCTCGTTTCCCATGACGATGAATCCACGGTTGTCGAGCTGTTGTGCATAGATGTCCTCACCGTCGAGCAGGGTACCGTAGACAGGCACGTCGGCAGGCAGCGAGGCGAACAGCGCCATCAGGTCGCCATACAGGACCTTCACTCTGGCGATGCTTCCCATCGTGGCTTGCACCACCTTGGGATTATACACATCGGCAGTTTCGGGCGAACAGTAAATGTTCTCTATGCCAAACCAGTCGGCGATGCGGATGATGGTTCCCAGGTTGCCCGGGTCCTGCACTCCGTCGAGGGCAAGGTTCAGACAGTTGAAGTCAACGTTGGCAGAAGCGAAGTCTCTGTTGTCCCTTTGGTCAAAGACGGCGAGCACCTGTTGCGGATGCTGTAGGAAGCTCACCTTTCTGAGTTCCTCCTCGCTTACCATGACCACTTCCGTCCTTGGGTCAATGCTTTTGTCTTTGAGCCATTCTTCGGTAGCCACAATAAGCGATGCAGGCTGCAGTACTAAGAGGTCGTCCACCACCTTGTGTCCTTCAGCCACGAACTTACCTTCCTTGTTGCGGTTTTTCTTCAGTTCGAGCGACTTGATATATTTTATCTTGTTCTTGCTGATCATCGTTGTATTTCTTTCTCCTGAATTTTTGGGAGTTTCTTCTTTTTATCCTTTGGGCCGCATGGTGATTTTTTCAAAGGCGAATCTCAGCCCTCTCTCACCATAGCTCACCTTTCCACAAAGGCAGAATCCCATAGACGAGAGCAGGCTCACCATGGGCAGGTTGTCATAGTTGGTGTCCACCTTGATGCTGGGCACGTGCTCCACTTCGCACAGGCTACACACCTTGTTGATGAAAATGCGTGCGTATCCCTCTCTCTGCAGTTTGGGCAGGGTTGCGAACCGGTGTATGACGTAATAGTTGCTGTTGGTGAGCCATTTTCCTTCGAGAAACTCGTAGGCAGGTTCTCCGTTCAGCACCACCGCTCCGTAAACGGCTATCTGGTCGTTCACGGTGAGCACATAGGCATTGCCGTTGTTGATGTCTGCCAGGATGTCCTTGTAGGCAGGATATTGCTCTGTCCACTGGTGACGTCCCGACTTGATCATCTGTTCTCTGGCTTCGTTGATGACCGTCCAGCAACCGTCAAAGTCTTTCATGAAAGCTGGTCTAAAATCAATCTTCATGCTGTTTCTTTTTGTTGCGTATTATGTTGTGTTTAACTTCCGAACTTGCTGAAGTTCAGTTGCGTATTTATGTAATTTTTCTGCTGTGTGTCGACTTAATCCACGAGGCATTTGTCCAATTCCTTGCAGATAGCCTCTTTCTGCAGATGCTGACCAATGAATACGATCTTGATCATTCTGTCGCCCACCTTGTCGTCCCATTCCTTTCTGAGCTGTTCCTCACGTGCCAGCAGCTCGTCGAGTTGGTCTTTAGGCATGGTGGCTATCCATTGTCCAGCCTGCTTCACGGTCTTCTGTCTTCCAGCCTGTTCGAACACGTAGCACATGTCTCTCTCGTCGGCAAAGTAGCAGATTCCCTTGGCTCTTACCACGTCGCGTGGCCATTTGCGTGCCACGAAGTCGTCGAAGAGTCCCAGGTCGAAAGGCTTGCGGCTGTAGTACACGAAGGTGCCGATGCCGTATTCCTCAGCCTCTCCCTCATCGTCGTGGTGATGATGATGGTGATGGTCGTGATCGTGATGATGATGATGCTCGTGTTCATCATGCTCGTGCTCATCGTCGTCGTCGTCATCGTCATCATCATGATCGTCGTGATCGTGATGATCTTCGTTGCGTTCTGCCTCAATCTCCTGGATCCATCCAGCCGATGTGGCCACGGTTTCCCAGTCAAACTTACGTGTGTTGACAATCTTGTCGAGGTCTACGTCGCCGTAGTTGCACTCGAAGATTTCAGCCTTTGGCTGTATGGCTTTGATGATGTGCTTCAGTTTGTCGAGGTCTTTGGGTTCCACCTCAGCAGCCTTGTTGAGCAGGATGATGTTGCAGAACTCTATCTGCTGGATGACGAGCGACGCCAGATCTTCCTCGTCGATGTTGTCCTTCATCAGGTCGTCGCCGCCTGCAAACTCGTCTTTCATTCTCAGAGCATCCACAACGGTAACGATGCTGTCGAGTCTCAGCACTCCGTTCTTGACGTATTGTGGTCCGAGTGTAGGAATCGAGCAGATGGTCTGTGCAATAGGCGCAGGCTCGCAGATGCCGCTTGCCTCAATGACGATGTAGTCGAACTTCTGCATGTCGACGATTTCCTTGAGCTGTTCCACGAGGTCCATCTTCAGCGTACAGCAGATGCATCCGTTTTGCAGAGCCACGAGCGAGTCGTCTTTCTTTCCTACCACGCCTCCTTGTTCTATGAGGGCAGCATCGATGTTCACCTCGCCGATATCGTTGACGATGACTGCAAACTTGATGCCTTTCTGGTTAGCCAAAATCTTGTTGAGTAGTGTTGTCTTTCCACTGCCTAAATAGCCTGTAAGCAACAGGACTGGAATTTCTTTTCTACTGTTCATAGTTTTATTTATTTTACTCGAGTTTTACTTTCTGTAGTTGTCGAGTCCCTTATTCAGGAACTCAAGATATGCGTTTACGTCTTCCTTGAAGCTGAAAGCTGCGGTGAGCGGATTGCCGTCGTTGTCGACAGCCACGTAGAAGGGCTGAGCGTTGGCACCAAACTTGCTTGCCTGCAGATAGCTCCACTTGTCACCGATGGTTCGCAGGGTGCGCTTCTCGCCGTTGAAAGTCACTTCCATAGGCTGTGGCAAAGGTGTCTTGTCGTCCACATAGAGCGAGATGAGCACGTAGTCTTTGGTCAGTTTGTCAGCCACGTTGGCGTCGGTCCATACCGAAGCTTCCATCTTGCGGCAGTTCACGCAGCCGAATCCTGTGAAGTCTATCAGCACGGGTTTGCCCTGAGCCTTGGCAGCAGCCATTCCCATCTCGTAGTCCTTGTAGGCAGGCTCTACGGTCTTATTGTTCAGATTGAAGTCCTGTGTGTTGATAGGAGGAGCGAAGGCACTTACCGCCTTGCAGGGAGCGCCCCAGAGTCCTGGAACCATATACACGGCGAAGGCCAGCGAGCACAGACCCAGCATGATGCAGGGCACGGGCATAGGCTTGTCTATCTCGCCTCCGATGGCGTCCACCTGGAACTTCAACTTACCGATGAGGTAGAGACCCAGGGCGCCGAAGATGACTATCCAGAGCGACAGGAACACCTCGCGGTCCAAGATGTGCCAGCCGTAAGCCAGGTCGGCTACAGAGAGGAACTTCAGCGAGAACGCCAGTTCGACGAATCCCAGTACGATCTTGATGGTTTCCATCCATGAGCCAGACTTTGGAGCCGACTTAAGCCATGATGGGAAGAGTGCGAAGAGGGTGAAGGGCAGGGCGAGTGCCAGGGCGAATCCCAGCATGCCCACGGTAGGAGCCAGCCAGTCGCCCGATGTCACCGTCTGAACCAACAGCAGTCCGATGATAGGTGCAGTGCACGAGAAAGACACCAGTACGAGCGTGAAGGCCATGAGGAAGATGGATATCAGTCCAGTGGTGTTCGATGCCTTGTTGTCTACGGCGTTGCCCCAGCGGTCGGGCAGTTTGATTTCAAACCATCCGAAGAATGAGAAGGCGAACACAGCCAAGAGTACGAAGAGAATGATGTTGAATACGGCACTTGTAGACAGGGCGTTGAGTGTGCTTGGACCTGCGATGGCTGTGACGGCGAGACCCAAAGTCAGATAGATAACCACGATGCTGAGTCCATAAGTGCAGGCATCGCGAACGCCCTTCTTCTTGTCGTTCTTGGCACGTTTCAGGAAGAAACTCACCGTCATGGGAATGATAGGCCAGATGCAAGGCATCACCAGCGCGAGGAGTCCGCCCACCAGTCCCATCAGGAAGATATAGATGAGTGAGTGGTTGGCTATGTCGTTGGCGCCTCCAAACGCCTGTAGCTCTTTCACTACGGGCTGCCACAGCGCCTTGGTGTCGAGCTGTTCGGCAGCTTGAGCCAGGGCTGCGCTGTCCAAGGTGTTCTGCTGTGCGGTGTCGGTCAAGGCATCCTGCATCATGGCGATAGAGTCGGCTTTGGCCTTGGCTGCCATTGCAGCGTCCTGCTTGTTGTCGGTCTTGGCTTCCAGAGCAGCCTTGCTGTCTATGGCAGGCGCCTTGCCTGTGTGCTTGAAGTTGACCTCTGAAGGAGGAAGACAGCTCTGGTCGTTGCAGGCTCCGTATTCCAAGTATGCGTCGATAACATACTGAGCAGCAGTGAATTTTACCTTCTGCACGAAAGTGGCGCTTCCTTCGAAGAAACGCAGCTTCATGCCGAACATATTGTCGTATTTCGACACCTCGTTGCCTCGTGCCTGCAGTTTGCCGACGAGTTCTACGCCTTCCATTTTGTTGACGTTGAAGGTTGCCGAGATAGGTCCGTCGCTTCCCAAACCTGTAGAGTAGACGTGCCATCCTGGTTGAATCTTTCCGCTGAATACAATCTCAGCAACTGCTGTCCCGTTAGTTTTCAACTGACTGGTGAATTTTACAGGGCTAAGCAGTTGTGCCTGTGCAATAACTGCGAACAGCAGTAATTGCAGCGTAATTAACATTTTTTTCATCCTAATCTTTATCTTTTTTATATTTGAGTGCAAAGTTACTAATTTTAATTGAAATAGTAACCATTTAGGGCGATTTTTTGTTAAGAAGATAAAGGGGAAGAAGAGGCAGGAATATTTTATTTTGTCAGGAATGCTTCTCAAATTCTCTAATTCTTGACTTAAAAAATATTGGCTCGAATCAAATATCTCATTCAGAATAATTTTTGAGTTAGGATAGCCTTTGTTTTAACTCCATTGAATTCTCCTTGACTTCAGAGAATGCTCTCGTAAATCTTGTCGAATTCCTGTCTTAGCAGCGCTTTGTCCTCGATGATGTCGCGCAGCATTTTCAGTTCCTTCTCGTTGGGCGAGTTGGGAATCCAGAGTTTGATGTATCCATGTACTGAGTACTTCTCGTCCATGTGGTGGGCGAAGAGTTCCCATATTTGTTCCTTGTCTTTACCGGGATTGTTTTCCTTGGCATAGAGGATGGCACGGAGGAAGATCTCGTGGGTGTCGATGTCGCGGTCGGCTTCAGCCACGATTTTGCCGTAGATGCTTCTGGGCTGACGGCTTGACGAGGCCCTGTGGTCTTCCACCGCCTCTTTCATGATCTTTATCTGGTCTTGGGAGAACCATCGCTTCAGCCGGGCATCTGCCATGAGAATCTTTCCACTCGTGATGTGGTGGATAGCTCTCGGTCCGCTCATTCCCAGGTCGTGGTAGGCAGCCACGACATACACCATGTTGATGTCGGCACCCGTGATGCGTGCCAACTCCAGAGAGTTCTTGATCACCCTGTTGACGTGTCTGAGTCCGTGGCTTTCACCGAACTCTGTATATTTTGGCAGAATCTGTGTTTCCACAAACTCCATGATTTCCATACTTACTTGTTGTATCATTGCTTTTTCTCCTCATTATATTTCCAATGCGAATCCCAGGACGATGGTCAGGAAAACGATTTGTCCATAGATGAAAATATTGCGTGCCGTACTTCCCAACACCCTGTTGAGTTCCCTGCCGTGGTTGATGGCTTTCAGCTGCCGGTAGGTAGTATGGTGCATGCCGGCGTAGACGGCGTAGAGGGGGAGGGCAAAGGTAGAGGTGTCGCGCACTACGGCATCGTGGATTCCCATGCCCATCATGATGGCGAGGGGCACATACCCCAAGAGCAGATAGAGCCAGAGTGCACTCTTCTCGTCCCATCTGTCGATTAACTTGACGATGAGTGTGCGTTTGCCAGCCTCGCGGTCGTTGTCTCTGTCGCGGAAGTTGTTCACCACCAAGAGTGTGTCCACCACCAGTCCGCAGGCGATAGCGGCCATCACCACCTCAGTACTTATTGTCTTGTAGCCTTCGGGCATGATGACATAATAGGTGCAGCACACCGGTACGATGCCAAAGAACAGCAGCACCAGTATGTCGCCCATGCCGTGGTAGCTGAAGGTTGTGGTGTAGAGGAAGCAGAACGCTACGCAGGCCATTCCCACCCATATCATGGCCATTCCTCCGTAGATGACGAGTGGCAGACCGATGGCGCATCCAAGGAGTGTGGTCACGATGATGCCCGTCTTCATGGCGCGTTCGGTGATCCATCCTTCGGCGCAGGCCCTCTTGGGGCCTAATCGTGTCTCGTCGTCATTTCCCCGTTTAAAGTCGAAATAGTCGTTCACGAAGTTGGAGTCTATCTGCATCACCCATGCGAAGAGCAGACACAGTAGGGCTGGTATGTGCAGGATGTGAGGCTGTGCAGCATCGCCAACAGTTTCCATCAGATAGCAGTCGCGCATAGCGAGTGCGATGGCTATCAGTACGGGTACAGCCGCAGCCGACAGCGTTTTGGGGCGCGCTGCCAAAAACCAGGCCTTTATCGAATTTGTTGTAATCATCAATTGAAGAAGTTCCAGCTAACACCGAATCGGAACACGCTGCCATTGAGCGGATAGTGGGGCACGAAGAAATAGTTCTTGTCGCCCGAACCCTTGTTGACGTGTGTCATCATTACGAAGAAACGTGTATGCTTGATGTGCACGTTGGCATAGACGTTGACGATGGGGTAGTTGCCCACTTTCACATTCTTGTCGCCATTGTCCTGTACTGTGTACTGACTCAGCGCAGGCGAATAGTCTGGTGCCTCATAGCTTGTAAAGTATCTCACGTCGGCACCCAGGTCGATGTTGAGCACCTTCACCACAGGGAATTTCAGATAAAGGTTGCTGTACACGTTGAGCGCAGGCACGGGGATGACGTCCGTCTTGCTCGAGTGCTGATAGGTAATGACGTTCTCCCAGTTCAGTATTCCCCATCTCACGTCCTGGAACAGCTGGGCTGTCAGCAGGTTGACGGGGCTTCCGCTCTGCTTGGCCTGCACCGTTACTCCCGTACGTGCCGCCTGGTTGTTGTCCGTCACGTTGTAGCTCTGGCTCAGGTAGGCATAGTTCTTTATCTCGTCCACAGCCACTCTGAGCATCGTCTTTGTCTTGGCAAACTTCAGCGTTCCCATGATGCGTGTGTGGATAATCTTGTCGAGGTCGTTCTCCCACCAGAAGTGACGACCGTGATAGTTGCGGAAGTAGAACGAAGGAGTGATTCTGTGGAAGAAACCACTACCGTTGACCGACAATGTGTCGCCGAGGAAGGGGATGTTCACGTCCACGTCGCCGTCGACCGCCAGTGTTCCTGCATCCTCGCCGGCCACACCGATTTCGGCCACGGCATTATAATGCAGCAGCTTGCCCTGTCGCTTGCTCAACTGTCCGCCCACACTCACCGAGTGCTCGTTGTATTTCATCACGCCGCCCTCGGTGTCAGGCAACTCAAAGTGGCGCAGGTCGTAGCTCACGAAAGCCTTCAGTCCCGCTTTAGCCCACTTGCTGAATCCCTCCAGCGTAGCCAGCGCCAGGGTGTTCTTCATCTCCCAGTGCTTGGTGTTGTCGTAAATGGAGTCGCCCTCGTATTTTCCCGCCGTGTAGTATTCGTTCAGATAGTAGTCGGCAGGTGTCTGATAGGCGATATAAGTACGGCTGTAGTTGTCGAACTTCAAGGTGTGTATAAAGCTTGTCACCGGCACGTATTCGTTTTTCATCCAGGCCGTGTCCTGAGCCGCCTTCTTCTCCTGTGCCATGATACTGTCGGCGGCGCTCTTACCGTTCACGGCGATGCGCTCTGTCGGCTTGGCATCCTTCTTGTCGGCAGCAGGCTCGTCGCCCGCTATCTTTGCGTCGTCGGGTCGTCCGGCAAACTTAGGTGTCTTGCCGAAGGTATCCTCGTCGAACTTCTTGCCCTCCTGGCGAGCCTTTTTCCTTGCCTCCTCCTTGGCGTCCTCGGCGGCATTCTCCTTCTTCGAGGCCATGGCAAACTTCTTCGCCTTGATCTCCTCATCGGTCATGCGCACCTTTCTGTTGAATCCCACATTGTACCTGTGGTTGAAGAACACGTGTATGCTGTTGTTTCTGTTCCAGTTCTGCTGCAGCACGGTAGGAATCTCGTTCTCGGCATATGTGTCTTCGAAGAGTTCTGGGTGCTTGATGTAGTCGTCGTTGGTGATTCCGCCGTTCTCTGTCGCCTTCTGGTGCAGGGTAGAGAAGAGCAGGTGCGCCTGGTATCTGTCGCCTATGTACGATCCCCACATGGTATATTTGAAGTGCGAGGTGCTCTGGCTGTCGTAGTAGCCACGTCCGTACTTATAGTCGAATCTGAATCCCATGCCCAGTCGTTTTCCCGCGTTGACGGCAAACATCGCCTTGAAGTCGTCCTCGCCGTTGGTACGGTTTCCGCAGCTGTTGAGCGTCACGTTGGTGATGGGCGAATAGGTGTTGGTGAAGTGGAATTCGCTGACGGGCGTGCTGATGCAGTCGAAGGGCTGTGCGAAGATAAACTGCCCCTGGTCCAGCCGTCGGTCGATAAAGATACGGTTGATGCGGGGCGAGCCCAGATTGCCCAGCGAGTTGTATTCTCCCCTCAGTCCCGAGGTGAATGGGGTGTTCATGTACATGTGCTGCAGGGTGTCCACCTGTGCCTCCTGTCGGTCGCCGAATCGCTCGTCTATGGTCCACACCTTCAGTCCCTTGGGTATTTCCTTGTCCGACCCTAATGAGTCGGTTCTGACGTTCCTGTTGTTGACGGGTGCAAACATCGAGTCCTCGTTGTTGCTAAAATCGGTTTGTGCCACGACAGGCGATGTCGCAGCACAAAACAGAGTTATCGTAAGGATTACTTTACTTTTCTTCATCATTTTCTGAATAGTCGAATACATACTTCGGCGATTTTCACCACTACTCCTACGAGCAGAACTACGTAGGCAGGTGTGTGTGTGTCCATTGTGTACCACAGCGTGATGCCCACGATGACCAATAGGATGAAAGCCGAGTTCAGCTTGTTGCGCACTTTCAGGTTGGTCGGGTCGCTGTAGTCCAGTCGTTTATAGTGGTGGTGAGGTCTCACGGCGTAGGTTGTCTTCTCCTGAGCCTCTTGCTGTTGCTGCTCCTTGTTTTCGGCAGCATTGTTGTTATTTTGTTCTGTTGTCATATTGCGTTTGTTACTGTTCTGTTCCCTCGAAATTTATTTCACCAGAGCTGCTATTTCGTTGAAAATCTGGTCTTTTCTGTCGATGGTCTTCTTGCGGAACTTACCGAAGATGCGTGCAAGGTCGTTCTTTTTCTTGGTCAGCGCCACCTTGTCGATAATCACCTCTTCGGCTGGCAGTTTGAATCCGGTCTGTCTTCCCTCCTCATAAATATAATTAATGTGGTTGATCGACAGGCTCACCTTTCCATCTGTTATCTTGGCGATGAGGTTGTATTTGCATTCTGTTCTGTCGAGCGAGATGAAGGAGTTGCTGAACACGAGCCATTCGTCCATCGCGTTGGCGATGATGTGTTCGTCTTTGTTCACCAGCGCCATTCGGCTTGCCTTGCTCTCTTTGTCCTGAGTCAGGCCGCTCATGTAGTCGAACACCAGGTCGTAAAGCTGGGCTGCGCTCTTGCCGGGGGCTTCTATCTCTGTGTCAAACACGATTTTGCCCTGTTCGTCGAAGGTGATGGCGCCTTCCAGGTATTTGGGGTCTTCCTTCAGTTTCGCGCCGTTAACCTGAGCAGCAGGTTTAGGTGTCTCCTTCTTTGTTGCCGTAGGGATTACCCATCCCGAGCCCTGCGATGCTGTGGTGGCAGGAGCCGATGGGGCAGTGGTTGCTGCAGGAGCCGCTGGGGCAGTGGTTGCCTCAGGAGCCGCTGTTGTTGCTGCAGCACCATTGGCTTCTGCGTTCAGTCTTGCCGCCTCTGCCTTCAGTCTTGCAGTCTCAGCCTCAGCTTCCTTTATCTGTTGCTGTATCTTTTCGGCCTTGGCTTTTGCCTCCTCAGCCGCCTTTCTCTTAGCCTCTTCCTCTGCTTTTTTCTTGGCAGCTTCGGCAGCAGCCTTTTGTTTGGCAGCTTCCGCTTCCGCCTTCTTCTTGGCAGCTTCCGCCTTCTGCTTGGCTTCCTCTACCGCCTTTTTGGCTTCCTCAAGCTTTTTCTGAGCCTCCTCCAACTGCTGTTGGGGTGTGAGGACACTTTGCGCTTGAACAGACATCAAGGGCAAAAATAAGAGTATGGAAATGATTATTTTTTTCATGATGGTTTCACCTTAGGTTTGCGGAAGATGAGGGATTCAAACCCCCGATACCCGGAAAAGGGTATACCGGATTTCGAGTCCAGCGCATTCGGTCACTCTGCCAATCTTCCTTTTCTTTAAAAAACAATTGCAAAAGTAATACTTTTTTCTTATTCCACAAAGAAAATGAACATTTTTAACACTAATAACTTGAAAAACGAAAACGCGAAGTGAAAGCCATATGTCTTGAAGGAATATTTCCCCAAGGAGTTAAGGGAAGTTAGAGGGAAGTTATGAGAAGTTAAGGGACTAATGCCTTTGTGGACATGCCCCAAACTCCCATTCCAAAAGGGCTGTTGTCTCTTAACTTCCCGAACGACCGAAGGGAGTGATAACTTCTTTAACTTCTATAACTTCTGAACTTAAAAAGGTTAGTGTTTGATTTTGAAGATGACGAAGCAAATAGTTTTTTTTATTTTCCCAATTGGGGATTTTTTTTTCTCCAGTTAGGGAAGTGATTGAAGATGTCTTTTGGAATCATAATCAAATATTCGTAAACTGTCCTTTATTACGGCATGAATCAGCCACGAGGTTTTTCATCATACCGAATAATTCCTTCCAAATGAGGTCGGGATACATGAATTTGGCTCCACTGACGTGTGCTCCGAGAACAGGGAAAATCATCGGAACGATAGGTTCGTGCATGTCATTTGATGCCTGTGAGAGCAAAAGCGACACAATTTCCGTTCCTTTTCCCAGTTTTGGCATCTTCGGAGCGGTCTTTTTTTGAGATATTATACTTCATATTGATCTATTTGTTTCTTGTTAAATGATTGATTATTAGCCTTTTAGAGAGGGAGTCAAGTGGTCTGCTGTTTCAGTTTCAGTTGTTTCAATTAATTTTTTTGATGGTTGCGATTTTCCATTTTTTCAATTTTTATT
>ERZ772820.352-NODE-352-length-46209-cov-18.049573_pt1 | contig 46209 bp, 46 predicted proteins | sample MGYA00511377_ERZ772820 | MGnify/ENA primary metagenome ERZ772820 (study PRJEB29015, sample SAMEA2737684) | human gut metagenome | biome: human gut; feature: human-associated habitat; material: faeces | place: China | collected 2012 ... | reverse complement strand
TGCCGGACGGCTTTTTGCGTAATGTGATAGATCAAATATTATTTTTTCTGGTTTGCAGGCTCCGAAAAGCCTTGTATTTACAGTGTTCCTAATAGGAAGTAATCATATTTGATGTTTAACAAACAAGCAGCGTTGACTTGACTTTTAGAGGATTATTGGAAAGTAATTCAACCACTTCAGATATTCGCATATTATCTATACCTCCAAATTCAATACATCTCGAAAAACCTCATTATACAGAAAAATGTTCTCCGGAAAGCCAAACCATTGATAAAAGAAACACTCCGGGAAATAGTTGTTGTTATCAATAATATCGCCAAATTTTCCATGCAATCCTTCTTCCGCCAACATTTCTTTAATAATTTCTTTGGTATCGCTATAAATTGAACTTATTCTTAATCGACCGTTCGCTCTCAGCATACAAAAATCAAAAATTCTGACTATGCCTTTTGGATTTTTTCCAAATAACCAGTCACGAAATTTTTTCGATTGTTCTGCCATCTCATATATAGCATTTGTGGATACAACTCCCGCCCATGCGTCAGATATGGTCGTATATTGAGAACTGCCTTTTTGTGCTTCGGAAATATAGGTAAACAAGCGGTTATACAAAACTGCATTTCGGTGCGCATTGATTGGTATCGATGTGCTTAGTACAGCTTCTGCTCCTGCTCTTAGAAACAAGTCAGTTGCGTTTACACAACCGCTTCCTCTCGGACTGACATGACAGGCGGAGAGCATGACTATTGGTGGGACATGAAAATCATTGTCATCTACCATCCATTCCTCTTCTCCTATCATTAAGCCAGAAATATTACGAAAGCGATCATAAAAACCATGAGCAGATATCAGTAGTATAGTGGCATCGCTTTGCTCAGAAATGATGCGTTTAACATCTCTCACCGTATATGCTTCATCACATATGTACTCAAATTTCTCACAGTTCTTTTTATTTCTATCAAGTCCTCGTTTTAGATTCTCTGAACATTCCATTATTGCCTTGTTTTCATAAGTATTGGGAACACATTCAATAAATAACACCTTACAGCCATACCCGAGGTAAAGTTGAGGATGTTTAATAAACTCCATTTGCATAGTTCTGGTTAAAGGTGATAATGCTCGTGACGAAAATGTTTTTTCACATTGCATAGTTGTTTCTTGCTCTCCAAGAACGCAAAGGCCTAAAGGGAAATCAGATAGAACAGTTACTTGCTTTGCGTTATGTAGCGCCCATTTTTGAGGCGCATTTAACTCGTTTTCAAAAACAGTACCAATTTTCGAAAGTGTTCTTTGAACATAACTGTTATTCGGTCTAATCGTTTGCGTTGAATATAGTTCCAACTCATTGATGATATTGAATAAATCTTCTTTGACTGTCGGCAACTCCATTAATAATGCATTTTTTGCTATTGCTCTATGCGTTCCGATGATTCTTATTGCTGATTTTTCTATCGCGGGCAGAACTTTTGACAGACCTCCAAGTTTTATTTGATAAGGCGAAACACCAGGATAGGTTATTACCAGGTTTATTCGAGTGTTATTCCGAGCACGTTTTTCTCCTTGGCAATAGGTCTCCTTCCATAGTTCAATATTTTGAGGATCTATGTCAGCACATGCCATCAGTGTATTGTGATGGACGTTTTGATTATATAAAGTTGTGGCACAATCTTCAAAGACATTGAGTGAATTAAAAATTCTGCCATACATTTCCTTTGATTGTCCATACTGTCTTGCTGTGAATAACATTGGTAAAAATGGTATTTTATCATCATCCAAGATATATTGACATTCTAAATCAGGTACTTTAGTAGCTGATTTAATGTTTCGCCTATCGAACATCGATTTCCAATGCTTTACTAATAGTTCTGACGACAATTCAGATTTTTTTGCAAATATAACATCGTTATTCTCTTCTATTGTTTCTTCCATTATACTGCAACACAAATCATCATAGATCACCAAGTCAGGCTTTTCATTGTCTGTGACAAGAAGGGCTAAGGAGGCAGGACAGATTATAATGTCGTGGGATGTATCATGCGATTTATCTAAAATCGTCGTATCGGTATTACATACATCCAATTCTGTTCTAGGCAAATGAAGGCAATACTTTAGTATCGGCAGGATACTGATAAGGTCGTCATCTAACAAATGCATTCTATTGCTATTATCCTTCTTTATTTCACTCAGATCATGCAACTTCAAAATAGGAGTATAATCATCCTCTTCGTTCTTAAAAATCACAAGATATCGATAATATTTGGGAACAATGTTGCTCTTCATTGATATTTCCTCTCTTTTCCCATATATTGATGTTTCTGCTACAGTATCATATTTGGCCCTATCTGGCAACCCGGAAATTATCTGAAGTAATAAACACCTTGTTGGTTCATTACTGCATTCTTGCACCACATCACTATCCCTAATATAATAAAATCACAAAGGAGGTACTTCCCATGAAATGGATTCTCAAAATACTGACCACCCTTGTTATCCTACTTATTGATATGTTCACGCTCGTCTGCATGGAGATCATCTCCTTCTCGGCAATTCCCCTCCGAATCGTCAGCAGCATCATCGCATTTCTTGGAACGGCAGTTCTGGTGACATATTCCCCGAAGAACGGAATGATTCTTCTGGCAATCGCTTTCCTGTTCAGTCCCATGGGGCTACCCATGTTGGCGGTCTGGATACTCAGCATTCTTCAAAGCATTTCTCAGTTCATAAAAGCTATCTGATTCTGGCTCCGGTGTCATCCTGGCACCGGAGCTTTTGTTGCAAGGAGGACAACCCATGGCTACCACTCGGCTGATGCCGCTGCATATCGGAAAAGGGCGAACAGTCGGAACAGCAATCGCAGCGATTATCGACTATGTAGAAAACCCGGAAAAAACTGATAACGGAAATCTGATCACCAGCTGGCAATGCGACAGCCGTGTTGCTGACAGGGAGTTCCTGTTTTCCAAACAGCAGTACATTAGAAACACCGGGCGGGTGCGGGGTGCGGATGATGTGATTGCTTACCACCTCCGCCAGTCGTTCCGTCCCGGCGAGATCACGCCGGAGGAAGCAAACCGCCTGGGCTGTGAGCTGGCACGGCGGTTCACCAAAGGCAATCACGCTTACATCGTCTGTACGCATATCGACAAAGCCCATATTCACAATCATGTGATTTGGAATTCCACCGCTCTCGATGAGCAAAGCAAGTTCCGCAATTTCTGGGGCAGCACCAAGGCTCTGCGCCGCCTCAATGATACGATCTGCATTGAGAACGGTTACTCCATCGTGGAGAATCCCAAGGGCAAAGGCAAGTCCTATGACAAATGGCTGGGCGATCAGAAGAAGCCCTCCCACCGGGAGCGTATCTGTTGTGCCATTGATGAAGCACTGGCACAGAAGCCCCAGAGCTTTGAGAAGCTGCTGGAGCTGCTGCAACGCTCCGGGTATCGGGTCAATGGCGGCAAGGTTCCCTCCCTGCTGGGGGAAGGGCAGAAGCGCTTCATCCGCATGGACACCCTGGGCGCAGGCTACACCCCGGATGATCTTCGCGCTATCATTGCCGGAACCAAAGCGCATACCCCGAAAAAGAAGCGGGCCATGGATGCCGCCTCCAAACCCAGTGGCAGTTTGCTGATCGATATTCAGGCGAAGATGCAAGAAGGCAAGGGCGCCGGTTACGCACGGTGGGCAAAGAACTTCAATCTGAAACAGCTTTCCCAAACGCTGATCTATCTGGAGGAAAACAATCTGCTGGACAGAAGCGCTCTGGAAGAAAGCACTGCCGCCGTTACAGCGCAGTACCACACCCTGTCCACCAAGATGAAGTCCGCCGAGCAGCGCATGGCGGAAATCAAAGTGTTGCAGCAGCACATCATCAACTACGCCAAGACCCGCAACACCTATGTTGCCTATCGAAAGGCTGGCTACTCCAAGAAATTCCTGTCAGAGCATGAAACGGAAATCATATTGCATAAGGCGGCAAAGCAGTTTTTTGACGAACAGGGTTTGAAAAAACTGTCAACCGTCAAGAGCCTGCAAGCAGAATACGCCCAGCTCCTGTCTGAGAAAAAAGCTATGTATGCAGAGTATCAGCAGGCGAAAAATGAGATGCGTTCTCTCCAAACTGCCAAAGCAAATGTGGATCGGATTCTTGGGGACAATTCTCTCACCGCGGAGAGAGAATCTGAAAAGGACGGGCGTTAAATGTAGTATCTTTATTATTTCAGGCATAATCTGTAAAATGCCAGCAATTATTTTGTAAAAAATAGTTAGAGATGCGGAGGATGTAGAGCCCTCCATTAGAGAACTTCATTTGGTATTTGCTATTTTTCGGAACACTTGATATAATGGTCATATGAAATCGTTGGTCAATACTCTACAAATTAAAGGAGAAATTGTCCTATGAAGAAGCCAGATAACGAGATGTATGCTCTTGTGGACGAAGAATATATGTTAAAATTTTCTGACCAGCATCTACGCTATATGAAAGAATATTACTATTCTTTCTATCTCAACTTCTGCCGGAGAATAAATCGTAGCCCTTTGGCATTCGACGAATTTTTCAAGAATATGCACCTCAGAAGGTTTCAGTTGTATCAGCTATGTTGTCCTTATTGTGGAACAATTTCATTGTCTGTTCATGATAAGAAGCACACCCCTTCCGTTGGACTAAATTATTGTCATTCTTGTGGACGTACATCAACATTAAACAATATTCAGAAGCAGTTGGCACGATTTATTCGTATTTGCCAAATGAACCGCATCAGTATCCAAGCTGTTACCAAGCAACGACCAGAGCGAGAGACATGGTTGATAGCATATGACTGTTATCAAATTGAAATCATTGAACTGGCGTCTATAATCGAAGTGCTGTTTAGAGACTATTTTGAGGCATTGCTTTTTATCAGTAATGCAGTCGAAAGAAATGATTTTATAGGTAATATCATTCGGAAGCACACTGGAAACGATTTTATGAACATCGACAAAGCAAATACAATCTATAAAAAGGCGTTTGAAATTGATATACGAAAAAACCTGAGTTCAGATGTTTGGGACAATCTACTTGATATTGTAAGGCTGCGGAATATGTTCGTACATAACAACGGTCAAGTCGATGAGCATTTCAAAAAGACATCAACATTTACAAGATGGAAAGATCGTGTAGATGACCCACTAATCAGGATAGAGGCTGAAGACATTGAGAAATTGCTTTCAAGTGTAATTGATGCCGTCACAGTTATCTCCAATCTATACCTACATGAGTATTATCAGAAAAGAAACCGTGCAATCGCAAACTACTATTTCAACAAAGAAAAAGGCGATGATTGTTCTGCTGCTGATAAACTGAACAATGATAGGTAGTATTCTATTTTGAAAGCATCGAGGATTGCTATTATGCCAGTGTATCCAGTAGGCGGAATGGTTCCACATCATCCGCAAAATTCAGAATTCTATAGTCATCCACAAGCAAAAATTCTTGCTGAAACATATTATAATCTTGGAAAAAACTTGTACGATGAAGTGCTTCCTTTGCTTCAGCTCCCCATTTGTAGGGCAGAAAATTCGTGGAGAATCTGGCCTGCCTTTGTGAATCTATCATTTTCTTGTGAAATTATCCTAAAGCTTTTCTATGAAAATGATAATGGACAGATAGCACATGGGCATAAATTGAAGAGAGATTTATTTGATAAGCTTTCAGCTGACTCAAAAAAGCTAATATCGGATCTTACTATCAGCTGTATGAAGGTAAATGGTTTTGAAAACTATGCATATACTGATTTCTGCGAAGATCTAATAAAGAGCGAGGATACGTTTGTAAATGAAAGATATGTATTTGAAATAATTCCAGGAAAATCCCATGGCTTGCAATGTGGATTCTTGCTTTCATTTGCAACGGCCCTTAACGCACTATCCAAAGCGTTAGAATAATCCATTCTCTTCATCCGCCCTGCACAGTTGGCGCAATACTCTTAACGCACTATAATAAACATAGGCGTAAGTCTGATTTATCTTGCTACCACCCAAAATAAACTTTTTCAATTACATTAGCGATTCAAGAAATCGCGTAGCCGCTGCATCTTTGCAGCGTTTCCAGAACACAATTCTGTGTTCTGCGGGGATTGGGGCAGCGCCTCAACAAGCAGAAACCAGGCATTTCCCAAAAGTAGAAATGCCTGGTTTTTTGCATTTGTATATACGAATGCATTGCTTGCTACTATTATGCCAAATCGAGAATAACCACTATTACAGTCAGTTTTCCTGCCTAATACAGGATTTCAGCTAAAACTTTTCGGTCTATCAAATCAGAACTCTCTGAGGTGATAATTCATTTACTTTTATCGTAATTAGCTTGGTGCTGAAATCAAATTCAATTTCTACTAATGTCTCTTGTTGTAAATCTACGCCTAAAATATTCTTGTAGTTTAGATATATACGAGTGAAATAAACAACAGTTCCCGTGTTATACTTCTCAAACCCCTCAACGAAATGATGACGGACATACTTTTCATTTAGATTTCGCAGCAGATCGAACGAGAGTAACAAATATTTGTTGTTCTCAACAATGTTATCTGGGATGATCGTACTTGCCATCATATCAATCTGGTAGGACGGTGCAAGCGCAATTCCTTCTCCAATATTCTTTACAGTAATTTCAATAAGCCCATTTTCTGGTAAATTTCCGGGCTCTAATACATGATACTCCTTAATCCACCGACGATGGCCATCATAATAGAAACTATCGGCATTTCCTTTTTGGGAAACCAATTCTGTGGTGAAAAATGGCGTTTTCATTTGGCTCATATAAAATCTAATCTGCCGATCAGTGCCTTTTTTGCTGCAGTATACTGTAACAATTACCGTTGTGATGGAAATGACTCCACTTAAAATCACGGCATAAAATGCCAGAATCTCAGATGCACCCCAAAGGGTGATATAGCCTTCTCCAACTTTATAAAGCTCATTAATGATTATGGGTATAACGAAAACCAATACAACAAACATTAAAAGCGCAAGTGGATATAGCCACCAAGTTCTATAAAGAGGTGTCTTGAGTTTTAATATGCTTTTGAGTTTTTCTATAGGTGTTTTTGGTTTTGTTCGGTCTATTTCTTTCATATCTTTCACCTACTCATTGACGGTGGGAAAATGGGAGTTTCCCCAAATAGTTACCTAAATAATTATATCATGTTGTATTGAAGATGCAACATCTTATAGTTAATTACTATTGGTTATCCAGACTTTTCTGCTGAAAATCGTTGGCACAGTGGGCCTTCTTGAAAAGACTGTATAACACGAAAGTCGAGATAATCGGTTGTGAATATTCTACTTGGCTGTGATTGAAAATAGTTGTTCATTATGCTACAATCTACTGAAAACGGGACAGGAGGCACGGTCAAGTATGGTAGTAAATTTACGCTCTAGTTTTCAGACGTTGGAGATCAAAGAACAGTTCCTAGATGAGAAGAAACAGCAGACCGCAAAAAAAGTGCAGTATGTATCTGAGTATATTACGCAGTGGGCACACATTTCTACCGCCCGCAAGGAAGTAACCCATATCACTTTTATTGATTGTATGTGCAATGCCGGGGTATACAAAGACGGTGATCTGTGTACCAGTATGTGTGTACTACAAACATTTATCGAATTAGCTAGGCGCTACCCTCAAAAAAAGTACCGGCTTATGCTGAACGATAACGATAAAAACCGAGTGGAGATTATTAAAAAAGTCATCACCTCAATTCGAGCAAAAAAGTATGACAATTTAGAAATCTTCATAATGAACATGGATGTGAATGATTATCTGGAGTATCTTTCGAAAAATCACATGTATGACAGTAGTAGTATTTTCGGGTATGGATACGCGACAGTTGTTTATGTTGATCCTTACAATTTCGGAACAGTACAGATACCGAAGGTGACAAAACTTCTATCTCAAAACTATTGCGAGCTCATTTTCAATTTTTTTATAAGTGATTTCAGAAGGAATATCGCAAAGGATAGCGGCAGACTGCAGTCTTGCTTAGGAGGAACGTGTACCACCTCTGAAGACGAGCTAATGGAATACATGAGATCAAGTCTAACAGTCGGGAGTATAAAATACCTTTTCGCCTATACTTTCCGGACCAAAAAGAATGTTGATCTCTATCAAATTGTCTTTGCAACCCCTAGCATTCGTGGGCTAGAGGTGCTAAAAGATGTCTTATGGAAAGTTTTTGACGGAAAAGAATATCACCGGAATTTTGAGGAGGACGAAAACCAAATTGGGTTCTTTACCACAAACGATGAGACCAACTGGAGAAAAGAGAACTATGCCCGCGAAGCGCAATTATTTGTAACGCAATATGCTCCCAAGCAAACGGAAATATCTTTCAAAGAAATTGAGAGCAATGTAATACAGCGTACTATGTTGAAAGAGTCGGATGTTCTTTCTTGCGTTGTCAAACCGCTCCTCCAACAGGGGGCTATGAGAAAATGTGGTAGAGTTAGAAAGAGTAATTACAAGGATGATTGTTACATTATTTCCACGGAGATAGACTAAATGATACGAAAAAGCTTGATATACAAAACTGGAGTCGAATATGGCGACTACACGCTAAACCATGTTGAGGGCTGTTCGCATGGATGTAAATATCCCTGCTATGCATTTCTGATGAAAAAACGATTCGGAAAAGTTAAGGACTATTCTGAATGGTTAGAACCGTGCATTGTTGAGAATACCCTTGATCTGCTTGGTAAAGAGTTACCCAAATACCGAAATAAAATCAATATTTTACACCTATGCTTCACAACAGACCCTTTTATGTATAAACGTCCCGACATTCAGACTTTGAGCCTTGAAGTCTTACGACGTGCAAATGCGGCAAATGTAAGATGTTCTGTTTTGACAAAGGGTATCCTCCCAACTGAACTTGCTGAATTGCCACTAAGAAATGAATATGGCATTACTGTTGTCTCGTTAAGTGAGGCTTTCAGAGAAGAATACGAACCCGGAGCCGCACCCATTCAGGATCGAATTAATTCCTTGCAAGAGCTATCAAATCAGGGATGTTATACTTGGGTCAGCATTGAACCATTCCCAACACCGAATATTCATGAGCAAAATCTTCTTGAATTGCTTCAGCGGATACATTTTGTTGACAAAATAATTTTTGGTCGTTTGCATTATAACAAGGCTGTTTCACAGTTCAACGGCTATCAAGAGTTCTATAATGAATGTGCAAGAAAAGTGATTCACTTTTGTGAGCAAAACAATATCTCTTATCACATTAAAGAGAAAACCCTTATAGAAAAATGACTACATAGCTGAAAGCAAACGAGCCAGACGCATGACGCAGAGCCTGCTTCCCCTGAAATGGGGAGCAGGCTCATTTTCTGTTTTCCGAAATCCATTTTTTACACTATGCGCTCATACTCACATCCTTGTGTTTCTCGATGGAATACAGCATAATATAGAAAACGATGTTTGATCTTCAGTTCACTCTGAAACCATATCGATACTCAATTTGCCAATTTTTGATCCATCATGAAAGCGTTGTACTAGAAATGAAATAGGCCGATGAAAGCGCAGACACCCTCTATAGGTGCATGATATTTACAAGTTGTGGAAACAGTTTTCGCAAGAGCAATACCTATTTGAAGCAGGAGGACCATTATGCTGACTTTCGAAAGAGTTTTGAATGCCTTTGAAGACATTCTCCAACAAGACCCACTGTATGAGGTCGTTTCCACCAGCCACGGCTATACGCTGCTGGCATGGGACGAACACAGGAACCAGTGGTACAGCGCAGAGCTTTTGGAAACGCCGGAAGCCATGTTGGATGCGCTACTGGGTGTTCATTCCAGTTATCTGGAATCTGAACTTCTGGGGGATGAGCGGGATGATCTGACGGAGCAGGAGGAAGAAGAAATTGAAACCCGGTGCCAGCGGCTTCGGGTGAAATGCATACCCACCTAAAATTTGCAGTAAAACGGAGGCCGCAATCATACGACCTCCGTTTCGCTTTTCATCTTTAATCATTCCAATGAACAGGAATAAGGGGAGCTGGTTGTACTCAAGCAAAATAAGTGAATCCGATAAAACACTAAATAGAAAGCACAATTTCAAATGTACAGCCACCGCCCGGAGTGTCTGTTAATCGGATCGTACCATGATGCAGCCTTACAATCTCCTGCGCAATACTCAATCCCAGTCCAAAGTGACTTTTGTCCGTTCTTGATGGATCGCCGGAATAGAACCGCTCAAACACTTTTTCCTTCTCAGCGTCCGCGATGCCAGGACCATGGTCAATGACGAAAAAAGCGAGCTTTTGGGGCGGCACCTTGGCTCCCATTTCAATGGTCTGTCCGGGGCTGGAATAGGTCATGGCGTTATCCAGCAGAATCCCCAAAACCTGGCTGATTCGCTCTTTATCGCAGTGAATCTTGGGGTAATGATCTTCGATGTCCAGGTTCAAGCAGATATTCTTCTTTCTTGCGCTTTCAGAAAACTTCTCCCAAGTTTCGATCAGCAGAGTATCCACATCAGTCTCCCGTATATCCATTTTCCAGTTTCCCGCGTCACTGGAAGCCAGAGCAAGCATGGATTGAACTAGCTTACTCATCCGGCTGCACTCATCCAGAATGATTTTCTGTTTCTGGCTGGATTCCATGGTTTCCGCATTAGCCTGAATCACAGCCAATGGTGCTTTCAGTTCATGGGACGCCGATGCAATGAATTCCTTCTGACTTTTCATGGTGTCTTCCACCGGTTCTACTGCCTTTCCAATCAAAAAGCGGCTGAGAAAATACATGAGCACCAATACACCCAGCCAAACAGCAGGATACAAACCGCAGCCGTTTTTCAGCGTCTCCCAAAGAGGAGCCCTGGGATAAAACAATATCAGGTCAAGCACCATCGTCTTGCCATTGTGGACGGTACTATGGATTGCGTAATACCCATCCTTCTGATTCCCGGAAATGGCATAGACTGTGCGGCTTTTGCCATAGGCGCCGTTCTCGGCAGCTTCCTCTTGCATGGAAAGAACAGTGTCAGATTCCTTCGCCCGTTCAATCAGAACTTCCAATGGTGTTGGAAAGCACTCAGGGCTGGATTGTGTTGTGGTGCCGTCAAACAGACGCACCATGGCATTGGATTTGGCGTAAACGGAAAAATCCAAATTCCTGCTGCCGAATTGTTCAAAAATACTGTCCGCCAGGTTATTTCCGTACTGAATTTCCGCGCTGCGAATCTGAGACACAGCATTGCCAGCCATGACCAACATAGCAGCAGTGAAAATCAACATGGTGCTGGTAAGAAACAGTACCATCAGCTTTTTCCTCAGCTTTTCAATCATGGTGTTTCCTCCAAACGATACCCGGCACCATAGACGGTCTTGATGCTGACCTTACAGCCAAGCTCCCGGAGGCGCTTTCTCAGGAAGTGGATGTAGTTGTCCACATTTCCGTCCTCCACTTCCGTATTGCCTCCCCAGACCTTCCAAAGAAGCTGGCTTCAGCTCTGTACCGTATCCGGCTGCTCCAGAAATACAGTAATGAGATTTGTTTCCTTCGGGGTTAGGATTACAGACTTTCCCTGATAGGTTAGCCGCCGATATTCGGCATCCAGCACCAAACCATATGCCGTGATTGTCTTTCTCTCTTGAATCTCTACCGGGCGGCGGGTCAAAGCCCGGATTCTCGCCAGCAACTCCCGGATATGAAAGGGCTTCACCAGATAATCGTCCGCACCGCAGTCCAATCCTTCAATTTTATCCTCCAGCTCTCCCAGCCCGGTGAGAATCAGTACCGGCGTAAATATCTGCTTTTGCCGCATGGCTTTCAAAACAGTCAGTCCATCGAGAATGGGCAACATCCTGTCCAGCAGTACAATGTCATAGCCATATTCTGTATTCAGAGCGTATTGCAGCGCCGTTTCCCCGTCATAACAGCAGTCGGTGATATAACCTTTCTTTTGCAGCTGCTCTGCAATGGCGTCTGAGAGATTCTGATCGTCCTCCACCAATAAAAGCCTCATGGAAAGCCCTCCTTTCGGTTTCATTATATCACAGGATTCTCTAAAAAACTTTTAAGAATGCGCAAGGATACCCTGAATTCTTACAGGACTTTTCAAGAGCCTGCATGGTATGATCGCTCCGAAATCAAAAAGGAGGTTTTATACCATGTATCGAAAAGTCATTGTTTTTCTGCTGACAATCCTTGTTGTGATCATCATCGCCGGATGCTTAAAACCGTCACATCAGAAGAATGTTAAGGCAATCGTATCACAAACACCAGCAGAAACGGAGCATATACCGGACGCACCGTCCACTGAGACAGCAGCACCCGGCAATCCTGCCAGCGGAGACGAACTGTTTGCGATTTCCAAGCTGAACGGAACCGTTTCTGCATTTACAGAGGACGGCTGCACCGTAGCCCCGACCCATGAAGAGGGGGATGTGGCAGCAATGCCAGCACCGGGATATGAAGATAACTGGGAGCAAGTTTCGGTGTCCTATGACAGCGGCTGCACCTTCCAGTACGCCTATTCCAATCCGCAAACCGGAGAAGTCCGCTATGAAACCGCCACCGTGGGCGATGTGAAGAAGCAGACAACTTTGATCATCTGCGGCGAATATGACAGTGACAATGTACTTCACGCAGACCGGGTTTTCCTTTACAGACTTATGGGGTAAGTCTATGACATTTTATCAACGCGCCTATTGCTACCTTCGGCGAAAGAAAAGCAAAAGCATTGTTCTATTTTCCTGCTTTCTGGTGATTAGCACGCTGATTCTGTGCGCTGCTATGATCTTGCAAACGGCTGGAAATGTTAATCGCTCTATCCGTGAGAAAACGGGTTCAAAGATCATTTTAGAGGACCGTCGAGGGCAAAACAGCATTTCTTCCGAAACCGTTTCCCTTTTGCTGTCACTACCTGCTGTGACGAAAATCAATCGGACGGCAAGCAGCACAGCATACCCTGCCGATTTTTCCCCGATTATTAAAAAAGAAGGTTCCGACCCGCTGAATCTGACTGTCACCCTTCATTCCTGCGACAATACAGAAATAGACGGGCTGTTTGCCCAAGAGAAATACCGTCTGCTGGAAGGAACTCATATTACGGATGCCCAGAACGGCATTTTAATCAATTCCATTCTTGCCCAGGCGAATGGTCTAGGAATTGGCAATACAATCACGCTGGAAACAGGAACCGGAGATACCGCCTCCGGCGAGATTATCGGTATTTTCTTTTCAGGTATGGAGCGCAGACAGGAGGACAATGTGGCAGCAGCATACCGGATTGAAAACCAGCTTTATGTCGATCACCGTATGTTTGAAACGTTATTTGACGCGGACGGCTATTGCTCGGTTTCCGTTTATACTTCCGTCCCTGACTGTCTGGATGCGCTGCGGGAACAGGCGGAGCCGCTGGTTGATGATTTCGTCAGCATTACAACCTCGGATGCCCTGTATCAGCAGATGATTGCTCCCTTAAAGCAAGTAACACGCATGACAGTCCTTATGCTGGCACTTATCATATCCACGGCGGTCATTGTGGTTTCCCTGCTGCTTTGTATGTGGATGCGAACACGGGCAAAGGAAATGGCCGTTTTCATCAGTCTTGGCATATCAAAAGGAAGCCTGTTTTTGCAGGCAATGACGGAAAGCCTGACTCTTTTTATACTATCGGCTTTGGGAGCAGCGGTAATCTGCGGATTGTTTGCGGGGAAGCTTATGGACAGACTTTTTTCAACAGGTGATCTGGCACACATGGCAGGTGCACATTTGGAGCCCACACATTTTCTGACATTGATCCTTCTGGGATGTGCAATCGTACTGATCGCAGTGGGCTTGTCGGTTTTTCCCACACTCCGGGCAAATCCGAGAGACACCCTGGCCAGAATGGAGGGATAACATGAACAGTTTTCAAAGAGCATGGAGAAGCATGATTCGCAAACCGGTCAAAAGCAGTTTACTTCTGCTTGTGATCGTGACGGTGAGCCTGTCACTTCTGTGTGGCATGGCTTGTCAAAATGCCAGCATTCAGACCCAGGACATCACCCGGCAGGCAGTTGGGGCTGGTCTGCGGCTGGATGGCAATGAGTCCAATCGAACGAAACGGCTGGAAGAAACGACGGACAAGATCACCCATCAGCCGGGGTATCTAGATGAAGGGGAGCTGGACGGTGTTTACATTCGTAAGCTGGAAACCGCCTACGGCACCCAATGGTATGTGGGAGCCAACAATTCCTTTGATTCCCTGCTTATGGACGACATCGAAAAACTTGCTGCTGTTCCAGGTATTTCTGACTACAATGTAACAACAAAAATCACCCCAGTCAATCCTGTCAACTTTACCCGGATCGAAGATCCCGATAATGACCAGTATAACGATATTGGTGGTGTCACCCTGCTAGGAAACAGAAAAATGGAACTGGATTTCAATGTTCTGTCCGGCAATGTGACAGTGAAAGAAGGGCGCATGATCGGTATGGAGGATCGTGATGTGTGCGTGATTTCGGAACAACTGGCACAGCGCAACAGCCTTCATATTGGGGATACTTTGCAATTCAACGACTGCCACGACCCGGAAAGCGCCCCCATTTGGGAAGCGGTCATTATCGGCATCTATCAAACGCAGCAGCTTATGCAGCCACTGATGTCCGGCGATACTTACCGTTCAGAAAATGTTGTCTTCACCGACCTCCGTTTCCCGGAAAAGGCAGAAAACGAAACTGAGCCCTGCTTTGAACACGCCTATTTCCGCATTGGAGATGTGGATGAATACGATGCTGTGAAATCGGCGGTGGAAGCTGTGGACATTGATTGGGAGCGATATGACCTGATTGACCGAAACGGAAATCTTGCTACCATGTCATCCAACTTCCATAATCTTGAAAAAATCAGCAACGTGTTGATTGTACTAACCTTTGCCGCTGGCTTTGTCATTCTGTTCCTGATATTTCTATTCTGGACGAAAAACAGAAATCAGGAAATCGGCATTCTGCTCTCTCTTGGTTTTCGGAAAGTCAGTGTCATCGGTCAATTTCTCATGGAAGCCCTGATCATCACGCTGTTGTCCTTTGGCGTCACCGTTGCCCTTGCCCCAGCAGCTTCGGAAGCAGCGGCAGATTATCTGATTGCCGCCCAAGTAGAGCAGGCGGAAATCCAAAGGGATCGGGACGCAGGCAAGGTCATGTTTGCCTCTCAACAAGCGGAACAAACTGTCATAGGTGTAGATGTGAAAATTACAGAGGAAATGTGGCTGTTCAGCGGCGCAGACGTGATTGTTCTGATAATAGTTTCCATTGGTATTGCCGGAATCCCTGTCCTACGAAAGAAGCCGCGGGAAATCCTGAGTGAACTAAGTTAAGGAGGATCGCATGATTTTAGAAGCAAAGAATGTGTCCAATTATTATAAATCGCAGCGCGACAAGCTGATTCTGGATAATGTAAGCTATGGCTTTGAATGCGGCAAGCTGTACGCCATCTTAGGCCCCAGCGGTTCCGGGAAAACGACGCTGCTTTCCCTTTTGGCTGGTCTTGATGTACCCATTCAGGGAGAGATTTGTTATGACGGAAAGCCCATTACCTCGAAAGACCTGGCAGAGCACCGCCGCCACCATATTTCCTTGGTTTTTCAGAGCTACAATCTGATTGACTATCTTACTCCGTTGGAAAATGTAAAGCTGGGCGGCAAGGGCGATCCCAAATCGCTGCTCAGCAGCATGGGAATTGGAGAGGAATACTGGAAACGTAGCGTCCTGCAGCTTTCCGGTGGTCAGCAGCAACGGGTAGCCATCGCCCGTGCCCTGGCCAGTGATGCCAAGGTCCTGCTGGCAGATGAACCAACAGGCAATCTGGACGAGGCAACGGCATTGGATGTCATTGATGTGTTGAAGAAAATTGCTCATAGTGGAAATAAATGTGTAATCGTTGTCACACATAGTAAGGAATTCGCTGAACAATCTGATGCAATAATCAATATTGGTTTGTAGTGCTTTTCCTTATTATCTGAAAGTCTAGATTGATAATTCATAGAAAGGATGCAAAAATCACCCAGCAGAAAATTCCCGAAATAATCAGTAAGATAGATTGATGATGGCAAAACGGAGGGTGCGTCTATTCATCCTCCGTTTTGCCTAATTCAATTGCGCTGTCAATAGTTCCTTCGATAATCGGCAAATACGTCTCTGGGCACAGCTTCAGCTTATGGCTGATACGCTGCCGCATTTCACTTTCGCTACGGATAATTGCCGAATTAAAGTAACGATCCGAAGGAAGTCCGCAGATACTGATAAGCTGAATCACAACAGGAACACTGGGAATCGTCCCTTTGTTTTCAATATTTGCGAGATAGCGGGAATCAATACTGACCATCTCCGCCAGGGTTCTTCTCGCCCAACGCTTTGCTTTTCTCGCCGCTTTTACATCTGCCCCAAAAGTTTCAAATCCAGGACAATCTTCAATTTTCGCCATATTGCATCACCCACCTACATTGTATATTTCATATTTCTCTAGTGGAATGTTGCTATATGCACTTAACCAACATTTTATAGTTCCTATCTGCCCAGCGGCAGAAAAGAAAAAAAGCCGCTGTTGGGCAGTCACTTTACATGCCTAAAATTTCCCCCTCGGCGGCTTTGATTTTCAGAGCCGCCATTTTCTTTTGCGATTCATCAGGTTTGGCGGCTCATAGGAGGAAGCCGTCTTGATAATAGCCCACTGCCGTAGTCCGATAGGAGTATCCCTGTCAAAAAAAGCCTGCCCCCTGAACAGGACAACTGCGGCAGTGAGTATGTACTATACTGTGTCGTAATTAAGCAGAATACACCCTATTGCGCCCAACTGGTATTTTATCGGCTGGGCGTTTTTCTGCGCCTTCCTCACTGCCGCTCTCCGCCGCCCCCGTTCAGATTCCCAACAAAAATCTGAATGGAGGAAAAACAATGTTCCACGGATTGCGTCATACATCAGCAACCTTGCTGATCGCCGCGCATCAGGATGTCCGTACCGTGTCCAACCGCTTGGGTCACGCACAGGCTTCCACGACCATGAACATCTACGCCCACGCCCTGAAAGAGAATGATCGCACAGCATCCAACGCCCTTGAAAATATGCTCTGCAAAACCGGAGCATAAATACTCAGGTATAAAACAAAGCAGGTCGGATTCCATGTCCTACCTGCTTTGTTTTATGGTTGAGGCACCGAAACCGGCTCTCCACCATAGAAAATAACGCCAAATCATGGTGCGCGTAGCAACTTTCGGTATCTTCCGAAAAGTTTTGGTTTCATCAAAAACTGTCATGTTATCATCGAAACAAAAACGGTCCAAAAAGTTCAGTATTCTCCGAGTTTGCGGAATAATCAATTTTTCCTGTCCTGTTGCGTCTATTTTTCCTCAAAATCAAATCACTTCAAAAAAGTTCGGAAAATCCGGTTTTTCAATTTCCCTTTTTTCTCAAAAAATCACGGCTTCAAAAAAATAACGCCAAATTAACGCCAAGCCAATTTTGGGGCCTTTCAAACCGCCTCAAAAAGTTATGAAAACACCCGGTTTTACTAGAAAACCGGGCGTTTTTCTGGAGCTAGTGACCTGACTCGAACAGGCGACCTTCTCATTACGAGTGAGATGCACTACCGACTGTGCTACACTAGCATTTCTTTAGCCAACTCATTATATCCGGAATTGGCGGAAATGTCAACTGCTTTTTCAGACAAACCACCGATTTCCGCGGCGTAGGTGGGGAACGGCGCTGACAAATCGCCCCGTTTTATGCGACACGACATTGCTTTCCGGCAAGAAGGGTGTTATAATGACGCCGTTATGAGGTGAGCGTATGAAAAAACTTCTCAAATATCTGAAGGGCTATGAAAAAGAATGTGTCCTTGGGCCGCTGTTCAAGCTGCTGGAGGCCACGTTTGAGCTGCTGGTGCCGCTGGTTGTGGCCAGTATCGTGGATCAGGGCATCGGCAGCGGCGACCGGGGCTACATTGTGAAAATGTGCGCCGTCATGATCGGACTGGGCGTCGTGGGGCTTGCCAGCTCGGTGACAGCGCAGTATTTTTCCGCTGTGGCGGCGGTGGGCTTTTCCACACGGCTGCGGCATACGGTGCTGGAGCATATTCTGAACTTAAGCTACAGTCAGGTCGATAAGCTGGGCGCATCCACCATGATCACCCGGATGACCTCCGACATCAATCAGGTGCAGAACGGCGTGAACCTGACGCTGCGGCTGCTGCTGCGCTCGCCCTTCGTGGTGTTCGGCGCCATGGTCATGGCTTTTACCATCGATTTTCAGGCTGCGCTGGTGTTCGCCGGGGTCATTCCGGTGCTGTGCATCATCGTTTTCGGCATTATGCTGATCACCATGCCCATGTACCGGCGGGTGCAGGCGTCCCTTGACAGCGTGACCTCCGCGTCCCGGCAGAATCTGACGGGCGTTCGGGTGCTGCGGGCTTTCTGCAAGGAGGACGCGGAGGTTACGTCCTTTGAGGAAAAAACGGAGGACATGACCCGCAAGCAGCTGTCCGCAGGACGGATTTCCGCCCTGATGAACCCTGTGACCTATGTAGTCATCAATCTGGCGGTGGTGCTGCTGGTGCATGTGGGTGCGCTGAAGGTGGAAAGCGGCGTGCTGACACAGGGACTGGTCATTGCCCTCTACAATTATATGTCCCAGATTCTGGTGGAGCTGATCAAGATGGCAAACCTGATCATCACCATCACCAAGGCCGTCGCCTGCGGGAACCGGGTGGCGTCTGTGCTGGATTTGGAGCCGGGTCAGGAAAACGGCACCCGCACGGCTGCGGATCTGAAGGGACAGGTGGAATTTCAGGATGTGACCGCCCGGTATGACGGCGCGGGAAATCCCTCTCTGGAGCACATTACCTTCACCGCCCGGCCGGGGCAGACCATCGGTATCATCGGCGGCACCGGTTCCGGCAAGACGACGCTGGTGAATCTGATTCCGAGGCTCTATGACGCAGCCGGAGGAAAGGTGCTGCTGGACGGCGTGGAGACGGCGGCGTATGACCTGACGTCCCTGCGGCAGGCCATTGGCGTTGTTCCCCAGAAAGCGGTGCTGTTCAAGGGCACTATCCGGCAGAATCTGCTCTGGGGCAACGCCAGCGCCACAGACAGTGATCTGTGGGAAGCGCTGACCGTTGCACAGGCGAAAGAAGTGGTCGAGGGCAAGGAAAACGGACTGGACGCACCCGTGGAACAGGGGGGCGTCAACTTCTCCGGCGGTCAGCGCCAGCGTCTCACCATTGCCCGTGCTCTGGTGCGGAAGCCCCGCATCCTGATTCTGGACGACAGCGCGTCCGCGCTGGACTATGCCACCGACGCGGGTCTTCGTATGGCCATCCGCAGAATGGATGATCCGCCCACGACCTTCATCGTCTCCCAGAGAGCGGCGTCCGTGCGGTATGCGGATGAAATTCTGGTGCTGGACGACGGCATTCTGGTGGGCAAGGGTACCCACGACGAGCTTCTGGCATCCTGCCCGGTTTATCAGGAGATTTACTATTCCCAGTTCCCCAAGGAGGCGGTGCAAAATGGCTAATCAGATGGCAATTCTGCGGAAGGTTCTGCGCCGCATCCGGCGCTATTGGGTGGGGCTGGTCGCGTCGCTGCTGCTGGCGACGCTGTACGTGGTCATGAGTTTATATATCCCCATTCTGGTGGGAAATGCCATTGACTGCATTATCGATGCCGGACGGGTGGATTTTACCGCCATGTGGGGCTATCTGCGCAACGTGGCGATTTGCGCCGCCGTGGCGGCGCTGGCGCAGTGGCTCATGAATCAGATCAACAACCACATGACCTACGGCGTTACCCGGGACATCCGGGACGAAGCCTTCCGGCATATTCAGGTGCTGCCCCTTTCCTATCTTGATAAACAGCCTCAGGGCGATGTGGTCAGCCGGGTGACGGCTGACGTGGACACCTTCGCCGACGGACTGCTCATGGGTTTTACCCAGCTGTTTACCGGCGTGATGACCATTCTGGGAACGCTTGTTTTCATGGTCCGTATTCACTGGGGCATTGCGCTGGTGGTGGTCTGCATCACGCCGCTGTCGCTGCTGGTGGCGAATTTCATTGCGACACGGACGTATTCCATGTTCAAGCTCCAGTCCGTTACCCGGGGCGAGCAGACCGGCCTGATCGACGAGACCATCGGCAATATCAAGGTGGTGCAGGCCTTCGGCCATGAGAAGGCGTCCATGGAGCAGTTCGACGAGATCAACGGACGGCTGCAAAAGGCGTCTCTGCGGGCGATTTTCTTCTCGTCTCTGGTGAACCCCAGTACCCGGTTCGTCAACTCCGTGGTGTATGCGGGCGTGGGCCTGAGCGGTGCGCTGATCGCCATTTCCGGCGGCATCACCGTGGGCAACCTCACCAGCTTCCTGAACTACGCCAACCAGTACACCAAGCCCTTTAACGAGATCTCCGGCGTGGTGACGGAACTGCAGAACGCGTTGGCCTGCGCGGGGCGGGTGTTCGAGCTGATCGAAGCCCCGGCGCGGACGCCGGAGCCGGAGCATCCGGAGCGTCCGGAAAAGGTGGAGGGCGCGGTGGAGATCAAAGACCTGCGCTTCTCCTACACGCCGGACAAGCCCCTGATCGGGGATTTCAACCTGTCCGTCAAGCCCGGCCAGCGGGTGGCCATCGTCGGCCCCACGGGCTGCGGAAAGACTACCTTTATCAACCTTCTCATGCGGTTTTACGACCCGGACGGGGGCGAAATCCTTCTCGACGGGGTCAATACCCAGAAAATGAACCGGGGCGAGCTGCGCAGGAGCGTGGGCATGGTGCTTCAGGACACATGGCTGAAAGCAGGGACGATCCGGGAGAACATCGCCATGGGCAAGCCGGAGGCGACTGAGGAAGAAATCATCGCCGCCGCGAAGCAGGCGCACGCCCACAGCTTCATCATGCGTCTGCCTCAGGGGTATGATACCGTTATCGGCGAGTCCGGCGGCAGCCTTTCTCAGGGACAGAAGCAGCTGCTGTGCATTGCCCGGGTGATGCTGTGCCTGCCGCCCATGCTGTTTCTGGACGAGGCGACTTCCTCCATCGATACCCGGACGGAGATCAGGATTCAGAAGGCGTTCGACACCATGATGCGCGGGCGCACCAGCTTCATCGTCGCTCACCGCCTGTCCACCATCCGGGAAGCGGATATGATCCTCGTCATGCGGGACGGCCACATCGTGGAGCAGGGCAAGCACGAGGAACTGCTTGCCAAGAACGGCTTCTATGCCAAATTGTATCAGAGCCAGTTTGCACACTGAAAGTTGAAAAAATGTGCCGGAGCTTTCTGCTCCGGCACATTTTTATGTAATTATCAGGCAACCTTCTGCTTTTTCGCAAAGTGAATGATCAGCCCCAGAACAAGACCCACAAAGGCGGGGAGAACCCAGCCCAGGCTGATGTCGAAGAAGGGGAGAATCTTCTCCGCAAGGCCGACCGCGCCGTCCAGATGAAGGGCGGTTTTCAGATTCGCGGGCAGCGCCTTGGCAAGATCGAACAGGGCGGCGATGCAGGTGAAAGCCGTGACGCTGACGTAGACAGCCCGGTCGTGATGGAACAGATTCCCGAACAGTGCCAGCAGAATCAGGGTGATCGCCAGCGGGTACAGGAACAGCAGCAGCGGCAGGGAATAGCTGATGATCTTGGACAGACCGAAATTGGAGATCAGGAAGGAAAGTACGGTAAATATCACCGCCCAGGCGCGGTAGGAAAGTCCCTTGGGGAACATGCGGGAGAAAGCGTCCGAGCAGCTGGTGACGAGGCCAATGGCGGTTTTCAGGCAGGCGCAGGTGATGGTGACTGCCAGAACGAGACTGCCTGCCCATCCCAGATAGTGGCCGGAGATCTGCGCCAGGGCGATGCCGCCGTTTTCGGAGGTCTCAAACAGACCTCTGGACTGGGTGCCCATGAGAATGGTGGTAACGTAGATCACGATCATGGGGATGCTGGTGAGCAGTCCGGAGGACAGAACATCCTTTGCCACGTCGGAATCGTCGGTAACGCCCATGGAGCGGATGATGTCGATGACCACAATGCCGAAGGCCAGACCGGCAATGGCGTCCATGGTGTTATAGCCCTCAATGAAGCCCAGAGAAAGCGCCCCGGTCTGATAACCGGCGGCAGGCTCCACGTCGGAAACGGAGGTGGAGGGATTGATCAGCGCCGTCACCACCAGAATGGCGAGGAAGACCAGAAAGATGGGGGTGATGACCTTACCAATCCAGACGGTGATCTCGCCGGGGCGCAGGGACAAAATCAGCACGATGGCGAAGAAGATCACGGAGAAGATCAGCAGGGCAATGGACTCGGACGCGCCGGCACCCAGCATGGGGGCGACGCCTACGGTGAAAGAGGTGGTCGCGCATCTGGGGATGGCGAAGCCGGGGCCGATGGTCAGGTAGAGCAGGCAGGAGAAGACGTAGCCGTAGCCCTTGCCGACCTTGTTGGACAGCTGCTGCAAGCCGTCGGAGTGGGTGTTGCCGATGGCGGCTACGCCCATGATCGGAATACCGACAGCCGTGATGATAAAGCCGATCATGGCGGGAAGGACGTTCCGTCCGGCCAGCTGACCGAGATGAACGGGGAAAATCAGGTTACCGGCACCGAAGAACATGCCGAACAGCGTTCCGGCCACCAGAATCTTCTGCTTGAATGTAAGATGTTTCTGCATTTTATTCTGCCTCCTTCTGTTTGACGATATTCTAACATTTCCCTTGCATTCTGAGAAGTCCATGTTTATAATAGGGGTATTAGAAAATGTAATAGATATGAAATGGAGTGCGGTCTATGGACAGCAAGAAACTGGAAATTCTTATGACGGCAATCGACCTTGGCAGCTTCACCAAAGCGTCGGAGGTGGTGGGCTACACCCAGTCGGGACTGACCCACATGATGGACGCCCTGGAACGGGAGGTGGGCTTTTCCCTGTTGCAGCGTGACCACAACGGCATCCAGCTCAGCCCTCAGGGGCGGCAGCTCATGCCCGCCATCCGGGAATTTTTGCAGGCCAATGCCAATCTGGAAAACCAGATCAACGCCATTGCCGAGCAGAAAAAGGAGGTCATCCGCATTGCGGCCTACGCCAGCATCGCCATGCACTGGATGCCGGAGCTGCTGTACCGCTACAAGCGCGTCTGCCCGGATGTCAGCGTGGATCTCCGGATGGTGGATAACGCCCTGGAACCCTACGAGCTGCTGGAAAGCGGGCAGACCGACGTGATCTTTGCCAGCCGGCAGAATTACAGCTTCTGCGACTGGACGCCCCTGTATAATGAGAAAATGTACGCGATCCTCCCCAAGGACTACCCCCTCAACGGCCGCACAACCTTCCCGTTGGAGGAATTTTCCGGGCAGGAATTTCTGATGCCCTACGGCAGATTTGACATTGACGTCAACGCGGCCATGGACTCCGTGGGCGTGAAGCTCAACGCCAGCGTTTCCCGGGTGGACGACGAGACGGTTATCCGGATGGTGGGACACGGGCTGGGTGTCACCATGATGACGGAGCTGATGATTCGGGGCAGAACGGACGATGTGCTGTGCGTTCCCGTGGAGCCGCTGAGGCTGCGGGAGCTGGGCATGGGCACCAGCCGCAAAATGAAGCTGACAGACGGTATGCAGAGTCTGAAGGACTGTATGCTCCAGTTCATCCATGACAGATCCTGATAGAGTTGTGGGCGGTTTTCCCTGTGGGGCAAACCGCCCACAGCAATCGCGCATTCTGACCGGTTTTCATTGGCGTTTTCGGGCAGGATTTGTCATACTTTGACAAAATGGAAAAATCCTTAAAAATCACTTGACAAATTGTTTAAGGTGGGCTATTATACAGGAGGTTAGCGAGAGCTAACCTATATTAGCGCCTTTAGGTTAGCTTTTGCTAATCTAAAAGTTCAGAAAAAGAAGGTGTTCTCCATGCCGCTTACGGTTGCGGATACCGGCGAGGAATACGTCATCAAGCGAATCGGCGGAAAGCCGGAAGTCAAACAGCATCTGGAGAATCTGGGGTTCGTCGTCGGCGGGGTGGTGTCGGTCATCAATACGATGGGCGGCAACGTCATTGTCAAGGTGAAGGAGTCCCGGATAGCCATCAGCCAGGAAATGGCGCAGAAAATTATGGTTTAATAGGGCAACGCCACGCAATTGCGGCTGCGAGTCTCAGCCGTCTTTTTGCCCCACTTCTTCAGTTTGAAAAATGGGAAATACACAAAGTATTCCTCCATTTTCCAAACTTTGAATTGGGACAAAAATCCTGTCTGAGACTTCTTGCCGAATTGCGCGTCGATGCCCAAAGAAAAGGAGGAATCGGTATGAAAACACTGAAGCAGGCCAAGGTCGGCGACACCGTTACCGTGGTGAAGCTCCACGGCGAGGGCGCCGTCAAGCGCAGAATCATGGACATGGGCATTACCAAGGGTGTCACCGTTTACGTGCGGAAGGTTGCTCCGCTGGGCGATCCGGTGGAAGTCAACGTCCGCGGCTACGAGCTGTCGATCCGTAAGGCCGACGCCGAAATGATCGAGATCCAGTAAGACCCCAGTAAATCATAGGGACGCAAGCCCTGATTTTGATAAAACGTTAGCGGAAGCTAACAGAAGGAGAGTATCATGGATATCAGAATTGCCCTTGCGGGCAACCCCAACAGCGGCAAAACGACACTGTTCAATGCCCTCACCGGTTCCAACCAGTTCGTGGGCAACTGGCCCGGCGTCACCGTGGAGAAGAAGGAAGGCAAGCTGAAGAAGCATTCCGACGTCACCGTCACTGACCTGCCCGGCATTTATTCTCTGTCTCCGTACACCATGGAGGAAGTTGTTGCCCGTAATTATCTGATCGAGGAGCGGCCCGACGCCATCCTGAACATCATCGACGGCACCAATCTGGAGCGGAACCTGTACTTAACCACTCAGCTGACCGAGCTGGGTATCCCTGTGGTCATCGCCATCAACATGATGGATATTGTCCGCAAGAACGGCGACAAGATCAATATCGACGAGCTGTCTCAGGCGTTGGGCTGCAAGGTCGTCGAGATCTCCGCCCTGAAGGGCGACGGCGTTATGGCTGCTGCCGAGGCTGCGATCGACGCTGCGAAGAACGGCAAGACCGTTCCCATGCACACCTTCTCCGGCCCTGTGGAGCACGCCATTGCCCACATCGAGGAAGCCACCGTTCACGGCATGCCCGAGGAGCAGCAGCGTTGGTACGCCATCAAGATCTTCGAGCGTGACGACAAGGTGATGCAGAAGCTGGGTCTGACCAAGGAGACCATGTCTCACATCGAGGCCGACATCGAAGCCGCCGAGAAGGAGCTGGACGACGACGCCGAGAGCATCATCACCAACGAGCGCTACATCTACATCGGCGAGGTCATCAAGCGCTGCTACAAGAAGCACTCCGCCGGTAAGCTGACCACCTCCGACAAGATCGATAAGATCGTGACCAACCGCTGGCTGGGCCTGCCCATCTTCGCAGTTGTCATGTTCCTTGTTTACTACATCGCCATGGTCGGCGTGGGCGCTGCCGCTACCGACTGGGCAAACGACGGCCTGTTCGGCGACGGCTGGCACCTGTTCGGCATCGGCTCCGCCGATTACAACGACGCTGCCGACGAGTACAGCGCGGCGTCTCTGATCGTAGACGGCTATGACGCCTATGTGGAAGAGAACGGCACCGCTCCCACCGGCGACTTCCCCTACGAAGTCGAGGATGAGGAGACTCTGGAGATCACCGAGGAGACCGCTTCTCTGGCTGACTATGAAGAAGCGCTTAAAACGCTGGAAGGCGAAGAACCCGACCCCGCAAACTACGGCGTCTGGGTGCCCGGTATCCCTGTTCTGATTGGCGACCTGCTGGAGAAGGCCAACGCAGCCGAATGGCTCAGCGGCCTGATCCTGGATGGCATCGTGGCCGGTGTCGGCGCGGTTCTGGGCTTCGTGCCTCAGATGCTGGTGCTGTTCCTGCTGCTGGCCATTCTGGAAGCCTGCGGCTACATGGCCCGTATCGCATTCGTTCTCGACCGTATCTTCCGGAAATTCGGCCTGTCCGGTAAGTCCTTTATCCCCATGCTGGTCGGCACCGGCTGCGGCGTTCCCGGCATCATGGCGTCCCGTACCATTGAAAACGAGCGTGACCGCCGGATGACCATTATGACCACCACCTTCATCCCCTGCGGCGCGAAGGTTCCCTTCATCGCCATGATCGCGGGTGCCTTGTTCGGCGGTAGCGCATGGGTCGCAACTTCCGCTTACTTCATCGGCATGGCCGCCATCATCGTGTCCGGCATTATGCTGAAGAAGACCAAGATGTTCGCTGGTGAGCCTGCTCCCTTCGTTATGGAGCTGCCTGCTTACCACCTGCCCACCGTGTCCAACGTCCTGCGCAGCATGTGGGAGCGCGGCTGGAGCTTCATCAAGAAGGCCGGCACCATCATTCTGCTGTCCACCATCTTCGTGTGGTTCACCACTTACTTCGGCTTCGTTGACGGCACCTTCCGGATGCTGGGCGAGGAAGAAATCGACTACTCCATTCTGGCTGCCATCGGCAGCGTGCTGGCGTGGGTGTTCAAGCCTCTGGGCTGGGGCAACTGGCAGGCGGCTGTCGCTTCCATCACCGGTCTGGTCGCCAAGGAGAACATCGTTGGTACTCTGGGCATCCTGTACGGCGGCGGAGACGGAACCGTGTATCAGAACCTTGCCAATGCTTTCAACGGCATTACCGGTTATTCCTTCCTGGTGTTCAACCTGCTGTGCGCCCCCTGCTTCGCGGCTATCGGCGCCATCAAGCGTGAGATGAACAACGCCAAGTGGACCTGGTTCGCCATCGGCTATCAGTGCGGCTTCGCTTATATCATCGCCCTGATGATCAACCAGTTCGGCAACCTGTTCCTCGGACACGCCAGCGTGATCGGCCTGATCTTCGCTCTGGCTGCTCTGGCTGGTATGCTGTACATGCTGTTCAAGCCCTACAAGGAAGCCACCAAGCTTTCTAAAGTCTGATCGTTTCGGAGCCAGACGATACGTCTGGCTCCAAGCTTCAATGTTCTGAAATGGAGTGATTTTTATGCTGCAATGGATCAGCGCGAATATCGGTACAATTCTTATCAGTCTCGTCCTCCTGGCAGTGGTTGCTCTGATTATCCGCAGCATGGTACACGACAAAAAACAGGGAAAGTCCTCCTGCGGCGGCAACTGCGCCGGCTGTGCCGCGTGCGGTTCCTGCCACAATAAGGGCAATTAAAAAGGGTTTTCCCGAGTTCCTAACCCCCGAATGCAGTCCGCAGACTTTGTCTGCGGGCTGTATTTCTTTGTGTATGTTCTGACAGCATTCTGACCCGCCGTGTGCTACCATATCTCCGGGAGGGGATACCAATGAGAACATTGGCAAAGGATATTCTGACCGCCGCCGTCATGGGTTTGGTGGTGCCGGGGATCGTGCTGAGCATTGCGGCGCGCCAGACGGATACTCCGCCGGAGACGACGCCTGAAACAACGGCGCAGACCGTACAACACACGGCGCAGGAGACTGTGCGGCTTCCCGTGCTGGTCAGGCAGGAGGACGGCACGGTTTCCCAGATGGACATGGACAACTACCTTGTCGGGGTGGTGCTGGCGGAAATGCCGGTATCCTTCGAGGAAGAGGCACTGGAAGCCCAGTCGGTGGTCGCCCGGACGTACGCCCGGAAGGCGTGGGAGACCGGCGGCAAGCATGGAGACTGCTCCGTATGCACCCGCAGCGCGTGCTGTCAGGGCTACATCGGGGACGAAGACTACCTGTCTCAGGGCGGCACGGAGGAAGGTCTGGAAAAGGTACGCGCCGCCGTGGCCGCTACCTCCGGCTGGGTGCTGACCTACGAGGGGGAGCTGATCGAAGCGACGTATTTTTCCTGTTCCGGCGGCAGTACCGAGGACGCCGCGGCGGTGTGGGGAACGGAGTTCCCCTACTTACAAGCTGTAGCCAGCCCCGGGGAGGAAAAGGCGGCGCATTACACGGATACGGTGCGCTTTTCGGCGGGGGCGTTTCAGGATGCCCTTGGTGTCAAGCTCGGCGGCAGCCCAGGAAGCTGGTTCCGGGACGTGACCTATACCGATGGCGGCGGCATCGATACCATCGTCATCGGCGGGACGAGCTATAAGGGGACTTCTCTTCGCTCCGCGCTGGGTCTGCGTTCCACGGCGTTTTCCATATCCACCACCGAGGATACCGTCACCATCACCACCAGAGGCTACGGCCACCGGGTGGGCATGAGCCAATACGGCGCGGATGCTATGGCGGTCACCGGAAGCACCTGCCCGGAAATTCTGGCGCACTATTACCCGGGAACCACGCTGACGAAGCTGGGATAGCGAAAAAGGACTTGCCGAAAATAAGCAAGTCCTTTTTGCTGCTTGACAAAACCAGGGAAGAATGCTATATTACAAATACTTAGCAATACTAAATAGGAGGGAAGCCGATGGAGGACAGATTTGCCCAGCAATTAAAAAAGGGCGTGCTTGAAATGCTGGTGCTGAAGCTGATCTGCGAGAAGCCCGCTTACGGCTACGAGCTGCTGTCAGAGCTGAAAACATCCTCTCAGGGGCGGTTCTGCCTGAAGGAAGGGACGCTGTATCCGATCCTGTACCGCCTTGAGGATGACGGCATGATCCGCTCCCAATGGTCAACGGGGGAGGGGCGCACGGCACCGAAGAAAATCTACGAAGCCACGGACGCTGGGCAGGCGGAAAATCTCCGCAGACAGCGCGTCTGGCGGGAATTTGATGATACGGTAAACGCATTTTTGCAGGGAGGAAGAGAGTCATGACGCAGGCGGAAAAGAAAATGAAGAACTACGTGAACGCGGTGGAGCGGCGTCTGAACCTGCCCCGTGAGATAAAGGCGAGAGTTATGAGCGACTTCCAAAGCTCCATAGTCGCCCGCCAGGAGGCCGGGCAGACCGACGAGGAAATTTACGCCGAGCTTGGCACCCCCGCGAAAGCGGCCGCCGACCTGAATGAACAGATGAAGGACTACACCTACCGGAAAAGCCCATGGCGCTTCCTGTTTCTGGGAATCGGGGCGATCGGGGGCGTGCGGCTGCTGTACGACGGCTTCGTTTCCCTGATCGGCTATGTCGTTCTGCGTCGCGAGCTCGTGCAGAGCGGGGGCGCGGCGGTCATCGGCATCATCGGCGGCGCGGACGGCCCTACGGCCATTTTCGTCACCACCCCCGCTTGGACAAGACCGGCGTGGATGGCGGCGCTGCTTATCATTGGCATAGTTGGATATCTGCTGCTGCGGCGGTGCAAGGCGAAATCAAAATAAATCTTGCAGAAAACATAAACGTGTGCTATAATACAGCACACGTTTTGTGCAATTTCCCTAAGGAGGTAACGTTATGGATTTGACAATGGACGGACGGAAGGTACTGCCCCAGCCGGGACAGAGTTTGCTGGAACTGGTGAAGCAGCTGGGGCTGGACGGCAATACGCTGACGGAAAGACCCCTTGCCGCGAAGATCGCCGGTGAGGTCTTTACATTAAATTATATTCCCGTGCGGCAGAAAGAGGCGGAGGCCGACCGCCAGTCCATGCGCCGGGCGATGGCGGCGTCCAACGGCGAAATCCGCCTGCTCCGCTACGCCGACCCGGCGGGCAAGGAGTGCTATATCCGCACGGCGCAGTTCACGATTTTCCTTGCCATGCGGCAGCTGTGGCCGGAGGCAACGGCAAAAATGACCTGCACGCTGGGTTCCAGCGTGTACATCAGCGTTGCGGGGGCAAAGGATTTTTCCGCTTCGACCCTGAAAGCGCGGGTCAGTGAGCTGGTGGGGCAGGACATTCCCCTGATCCGCCGCCGGGTAAAACTGCAAAAGGCCATTGACCGGTTCCGGGAGGAAGGGCAGACCGACAAGGCAAGGCTTCTTTCCTGGCGGACGGTGGATTATTTCGACGAGTACGCCTACGGCGACTTTGCCGACTATTACTACGGCGAGATGATGCCCTCCACCGGGTATCTGACGGTGTGGGACATTCTCCCGGCGGACGGCGGCTTTGTGTTCGTCTATCCGGACGACGGCAATCCGGAGATCTGCGCCAAGGTGCCGCCTATGCCCAACTTTTTCAGCGTGTTCAACGAGGGCGAGCGCTGGGGCGAGCTGATGGAGTGCCAGACAGTGGCCGACCTCAACGACCTGACGAATTCCGGCCGCATCCGGGAGCTGATCCGCGTAAACGAAGCCCTGCACGAAAAGCGGTTTTCTCAGGTGGCCGATCAAGTGTGCCAGCGGGGGGCGAAGGCCGTGCTGCTGGCTGGCCCCAGCTCCTCGGGCAAGACAACCTCGGCGAACCGTCTTGCCACCCAGCTCCGCGTCCATGGGAAAAAGCCCATTCTCATGAGTCTGGACGACTATTACATAGACCGGGACAAAATTGCCCCCGGCCCTGACGGTAAACTGGATTTGGAGCATATCAACACCATTGACTGCGCCCTGTTCCGGGAGGATATGGCGTTGCTGCTGGCGGGCGGGGAAGTGGAGCTTCCGTCCTTCAACTTCCTTACCGGAAAACGGGAGTGGCGGGGCAAGCGGCTGCGTCTGGAAGCGGATTCCGTCATCATTGTGGAGGGGCTTCACGGTCTGAACCCTGCCATGCTGCCGGAAAGCGTGGACAAAAAGCTGATTTTCCGCCTTTACGTCAGCCCGCTGCTGCCCTTGAATCTGGACAATCACAACCGGATTCCCACCAGTTATCTGCGGCTCCTGCGGCGCATTGTCCGGGACTACGAGACCCGGGGCGCGTCGGTGCAGCATACGCTTGCCATGTGGGACAGCGTGCAGCGGGGGGAAAAGCGGTGGATTTTTCCCTATCAGGAGAATGCTGACGTGATTTTCAACAGCTCCACACTGTACGAACTGGCGGTGCTGAAGAAGCACATTTTCCCCCTGCTCACCGCAGTTCAGCCGGAGGACGAATGCTACGACGAGGTGCGCAACATCGTCAAAATTCTCAACTACATTCAGGAAGCGGACGTGGACGACGAAATTCCCCCCACCAGTCTGGTGCGGGAATTCATCGGGGGGAATACGTTCTATAGATAAAAGGAGGTAACCGGTATGGCAATCCTGAACTTTTCCGATGTTTTGAAGAAAGTGGGACTTGACCCCAAGCGGGTGAAGCTGATACGGCATTCGCTGACGGACAGGAAATTCAGAAAATGCTATGAAAAGAACATGGTTATGGAATATACCTGCGTCCAGAGCGACAGCTTTACCAACGGGTACGACTACTGGTGTGTTTTTGTCAGCGACAAGAGTACAACAGCAAAATTCTTTGCCTGCTACAAGGTAAACGGCTGTGTTCCTGATACGCAGGATATGAAACCGGACGGTTTCCCGCTGGAGGACTGGTTTCAGGGGCAGCATATGTTTTACGAATTGGAACACGTTGAATTGCTGAGAGAGTATGAAGGAAGGCTCATAATTGAATGGGGCAAGGGTACGCTCGCGTGGGCGCAGAAAGGCACAAACGAGAAACCCATTGTTGCCATCCATGATAAGTGGGTATTTTCCGGGTATGAAGATTTTGTCCTCACCTATGATGAACTCCGGGAAATCGTGAGAGACCCCACGGCGTATGAATCGTGGCATGCCGCACTTTCCTCTGTCAATGCGGTATATCTCATTGTTGACAGAGAAAATGGGCGGCAGTATGTTGGCTCTGCGTACGGCAAAGGCGGACTGCTGGAGCGTTGGGCGCACTATGTTGACTCGCTGCACGGAGGGAATAAGCTGATGAAGGAGCTGCTTTGCAGCTACCCCGAACGATATACACATTTCCAGTTCTCCATTTTGCAGCTTCTTCCGAAGACGGTAAAACCTGAGGATGTGATTCATACGGAAACACTCTGGAAGAAAAAGCTGCTGAGTTACGAACCGATTGGCATGAACGCAAACTGACAGATGCACAACAAAAATAAAGGGGTATGTACCGTCAAGGCACATACCCCTTCTATCGGCTCTTAAATTACACAGTAGGCGCGGGGCCGGGATAGCCAAGAAGCAGGGACACCAGCACGCACAGAACGATCGCGATGAAGCCCGTTACCATCCACAGACTCCGGCGGCGGGAGAACTCGCCGGTGATGACCAGCCAGCCAAGGCATAAAAGGGAACCTAGAATGGCGATAATGGCGGAGGTCACCTTCAGAACGGTCCAGCCAAGACCGGCGCAAAGCAGGTATAGTGCAAACACCAGCGCGTCGCCAATAATGACCCTGGTCATCAAACTCTCCATCTCACGATAACGATTCCGTTTTGCCACTTCTCATCCCTCCGAATTTCGGTTACAAACATGATACCACATAAAATCGAAAATTGCAACATTTTCTGAAAGAAAGTTCATGAAAGTTAATGGAATATTAGGGTTGCGCCCGGGGGAAAAGAATGGTATAATGTCTGCAAGTATGTATTGATTCAGTTTTAGCAAAGGAAGCCGCTATGGGAGAACCGCAATACCGTCTGGAGGGCATCGTCCATACCAAATCCGACGTTCTGGAGGATTTTGAGGGGCCGCTGGATGTTATTTTTGAGCTGCTGAGCAAGAATAAAATCGAAATTCAGGATGTTTCCATTTCCGCGATTCTGGAGCAGTATCTGGGATATCTGGACGAAATGAAGCGGATGGACATGGAGATCGCCAGCGAGTTCATCACCATGGCGTCCCACCTGATGCTGATCAAAACCAAAATGCTCCTGTCGGCGGCGGAACAGGCCGAGGCGGAAAGCGAGCTTGACCTGCTGCGCCAGTCGCTGGTGGAGCGGAAGCGGAAGGAAGCCATGGAGCAGATCCGGCAGGCCGTGGCGGTGCTGGAACCGAGGAATGAAATCGGCCGGTGCCTGTTCACCAAAGAGCCGGAACCTTTGCGCAGAGAGCAGGGCTACCGCTATCAGCACGACGTGATCGACCTGCTTCGGGCGCTGGACATCATTGCCGAGCGCAGTCAGCGCCAGCTGCCCCCACCCACGGCGAATTTCCGGGGCATCGTGGGAAAAGAGCCGTACCCCATCGGCCGGAAAACCGGCGAGGTGCTGCGTCAGCTGCTGCTGCGGGGCGTGGAACGGCTGAAAAATCTGTTCCGGGGCAGCCGGAGCCGCTCGGAGGTCGTGGCGACTTTTCTCGCCATTCTGGATTTGTGCAAGACGAACTCCGTGACGCTGGAGGACGACCCCGGCGGGGAAAACCCCAACGTCCGTCTGCTGGACAAGCACCCAAGAGAGGAGATGACCTGATGGAATCGGAACAGCTACAGCGTGCCATTGAGGCCATTCTCTTTGCCGCGGGCGAGCGGATCGATATTGGAAGACTTGCCGCCGCGCTGGAAACGGACGCGTCGGATGTGGAAAAGGCTGCCGACAATCTGGCGGATAAATATGCCTTTGAGCGCCGGGGAATCCGCATTCTCAAGCTGGAAAAGGGCTACCAGATGGTGTCCTCCGGAGAAATGGCGGACTATGTGACGAAGGCGCTGGAAACAAGAAAGCCTCCCAAGCTGTCTTCTTCTCAGCTGGAGACCCTGACCATCATCGCTTACTACCAGCCGGCGACGAAGGCCATGGTGGAGCAGATTCGCGGCGTGGACAGCGCCTATTCCGTGGCGGCGCTGCTGAACAAAAAGCTCATCGAGGAGGCGGGACGTCTGAATGTTCCGGGTCGCCCGATTCAGTATAAAACGACACCGGATTTTCTGCGTACCTTCGGCCTCAGCTCTCTGGAAGAGCTGCCGCCCATTGAGAAGATCACATTCGGCGAGCCGGTGGAGCTGCCCGAGCAGCCCCCAACCGGGGAGGACGCATAATGGGCTGGTGGATCGCGCTGGGCGTGATATTCCTTCTGGGAATTCTGCCCTTGGGCGTCAGCGCCCGGTACAGCGAGGAGGGGCCGCTGCTGCGCGTCGTGATAGGCCCCGTCCGGCTGACCCTGTTCCCCCGAAACAAGAAGAAAAAGCCGAAACCCGCAAAAAAAACGGCGGAACAGCCGAAAAAACAGGAAGAACCTCTCCCAAAGCCGCCCCAGCCCCCCAAGCAGGAGCCCGCGGCGGAAAAGAAAGAAAAAGGCGGCAGTTTGCTGGACTTTTTGCCATTGGTGAAGGTCGCACTGAACTTTCTGGGAGATTTTCGACGGAGGCTGCGGGTGAATCGCTTGGAGCTGAAGCTGATACTGGCTGGGGGCGACCCCTGCGACCTCGCTGTCAATTACGGAAGGGCTTGGACGGCAGTGGGCAATCTGATGCCCCAGCTGGAACGGCTGTTCGTGATAAAAAAACGGGATGTGGAGGTCGAGTGCGACTTTACCGCGTCCGAAACACTGGTCATTGCGCGGCTGGATCTGACCATTACGCTGGGAAGACTTCTGGGTCTTGCCATCGTGTACGGCATCCGGGCGCTGAGAGAATTCCTAAAACTTCAGAAAAAACGAAAAGGCGGTGCTACTCATGAGCCAGATTCCCAATATGCTTGAAAGTACCATTCAGAAGATTCGTGAGATGGTGGACGTGAATTCCGTCATCGGCGAACCCATCTCCACGCCGGACGGGGTGACGATCATCCCCGTGTCCAAGGTCAGTGTCGGCTTTGGCGGCGGCGGTTCCGACTTCACCAAGAAGACGGCGGCCGGCGACAATCCCTTTGGCGGCGGCGTGGGCGGCGGCGTCAAGGTGACGCCCATTTGCTTCCTCATTGTCAAGGACGGCAACGTGCGCATGATGCCCGTGGCGGAGCCTGCCAGCTCCACTGCCGACCGCATCGTGGAAATGGTGCCGGACACGCTGGACAAGCTCACCGCCTATCTGGATTCCAAAAAGAAAGACTGATTTGCGCGGACGTCCGTGGTGCATAGTTTCCCCATAATGGGACACAATAGCCACGGGTGAGAAGAAATGAGACGATTTTTCGCCGGGACGGCGGCTGCACTGCTGGCCGCCGTCCTGTTTTTGCCTGTGGGGGCGGGTGCCGTGTCCGCCCGGCGGGCGTATGCGGTGGATGCCGTCAGCGGGCGGGTGCTTTATGAGAAAAATCCCACAGAGCGGAGCCTGATCGCCAGCACCACCAAAATCATGACGGCGCTGATCGTTTGCGAGCAGTGTAACGTCCTGGACAGAATGCGCATTCCCAAGGAAGCGGTGGGCATCGAGGGTTCCTCCATGTACCTGAAAGAGGGGGAGGTGCTTACCTTGCAGGAGCTGCTCTACGGGCTGATGCTGTCCTCCGGCAACGATGCCGCCGTGGCGCTGGCCATTTACTGCGGCGGCACTGTGCAGGGCTTCGCGGAGCTGATGAACGACAAGGCGCATAATCTCGGCCTGACCGGGACGCATTTTGAAAATCCAAACGGCTTAGACAGCCCCGGCCATTATTCCACGGCGAAGGACTTGGGAACTTTGGCGGCCTACGCCATGGAGAATCCCATTTTCTACAAGACCGTCTCCGCCAAAAACGTCAAGGTGGGGGATCGGTATCTGACCAATCACAATAAGCTGCTGTGGCGAGTGGCGGGCGCCGACGGGGTGAAAACCGGCTTTACCAAGGCCGCCGGACGGATTCTGGTGTCCAGCGCCACGAGAGACGGGCGACGGGTCATCGTCGTGACCATCGACGACCCCAGCGACTGGTCTGACCATGCCGCGCTGATGGAAGAAGGCTTCTCCCGGTATGCCATTCAGCGGGTCGTGAATCAGGGCGACCGGGTGGGAAGCGTGGAAGTCGTGGGCGGCGAGAAACGGCGGGTGGAGGTACTGGCGGCGGAGGACTTTGACTATTCCGTCGCGCCGGAGGAACACCCCTGTTTGGCGCTGCCCGGCCCGGGATTCATCTATGCCCCGGCAGTAGAAGGGGCGGACGCGGGGGTCGTGTACGTGCTGATCGAGGGCAAGGCCGTGGGGAAAGTCCCGGTCGTCTACGGCGCGACCATCGAGCAGACCCAGCCGGAGGAAAAGAGCTTCTGGAAGAAACTATTCCACAGGGGGAGCGGCTGAGTTGCTGCTCCCCGATAATGACCATGCGGGGAGGAAAGACCATGACAGAACGTTTGCAGAAAATACTCTCCGCCCGGGGCATGGCCTCCCGGCGGAAGGCGGAGGAGCTGATCCGGGCGGGGCAGGTGAGCGTCAACGGCGTCACCGCTTCTCTGGGGGACTGCGCCGACCCGGAAACCGACGATATCCGGGTGGCGGGACAGCCTCTGGCCGCCCGGGAAAAGAACGTGTACATCTTATTGAATAAGCCCCGGGGCTACGTCACCACATTGTCTGACGAAAAGGGGCGGCCGGACGTGGCCGGCCTTGTGGCGGACTGCGGCGAGCGGGTGTACCCCGTCGGGCGGCTGGACATGGATTCCGAGGGGCTTCTGCTTCTGACCAATGACGGCGCGTTCGCCAACGCTCTGATGCACCCGAAGCATGAGGTGGAGAAGACCTATGACGTCTGGGTCACCGGCTACACGCCCGGCGGGGAACGCCGTCTGGCGAAGCCCATCACGCTGGACGGCTACACCATCCGCCCGCCGAAGGTGAAGCTGCTGAAGGCGGAGGGGCAGTCGGCAAAATTCCGTGTGACCATCCACGAAGGCCGCAACCGGCAGGTGCGGCGGATGTGCGATGCAGCCGGAATGCACTGCACCCGGCTGCGCCGCATTCAGGAGGGAAGTCTCCGTTTGGGAGATCTCCCGCTGGGGAAATGGCGCTATTTGACGGAGGCGGAGGTTGCAGGATTGGTGCGGACACCGGGAACATCCGGCACTATTTGAAATATTCCTGCATTTTTTGCGGTTGTCTCTTGCAAAATGCCGCCGATTTTGCTAGTATAATATAAGGCGGCTTTTCGGCAGAAACGGGCGATTGCCCTGACCGATGGCCATAAAAAACGATACAGCGCCGCACAAGGAGGCAGCTATGAGTTACGATATATTGTCCACTCTGCGGGAGATGGAACCTACCTTCTCCAAGGGGCAGAAGCGGATCGCGCGTTACATTACGGAGGACTATGACAAGGCCGCGTTCATGACGGCTAACCGTCTGGGAAAGACGGTGGGCGTTTCGGAGTCCACGGTGGTTCGGTTTGCCGTTGATCTGGGCTTTGACGGCTACCCCAGTATGCAGAAGGCCATGCAGGAAATGGTGCTCAACCGCCTGACCTCCGTGCAGCGCATCGAGGTCGCCAACGACCGTCTGGGCGATCAGGACGTGGTCTCCACGGTGCTTCGCTCTGACATGGAGAAAATCCGCCAGACGGAGGAAATGGTGAGCCGGGAGGAATTTTCCGCCGCCGTGAACGCCATTCTAAAGGCAAAACGGGTGTACATTCTGGGCGTCCGTTCCGTGGAGCCGCTGGCGAATTTCCTGGGGTACTACTTAAATTATATGTTCAATAACGTCCATGTCGTTTCCGGCTTCGGGGCGGGGGAGATGTTTGAAAAGATCGTCAGCGTGAACAGCAGCGACGTGGTCATCGCCTTTTCCTTCCCCCGGTATTCCTCCACTACGACCAAGGGCGCAAAATACTGCCGTTCTGCCGGTGCGACGGTCATCGGCATCACGGACAGCAAGCTGTCCCCCTTAGGCAGCAGCTGCGACCATGTGCTGATCGCCAAAAGCGATATGGTCAGTCTGGTGGACTCCCTTGTGGCGCCGCTGAGTATCGTCAACGCATTGATCGTCGCCATTGCCGCCCAGAAGGAGAAGGAACTCTCCAAAACCTTCGCCAATCTGGAGCGTATCTGGGAAGAATACGACGTGTATGAGAAGCGGGTGGACGGCTGATGCGCTATGACGGTATCGTGATCGGCGGCGGCGCGGCGGGCATGTTCGCGGCCATTACGGCGGCAAAACGGGGGCAGAATGTGCTGCTTCTGGAAAAAAACGACCGTTTGGGCAGAAAACTGCTGATCACCGGCAAGGGCCGCTGCAACGTGACCAACAACTGCACCGGGCAGGAGGTTTTGCAGAACGTTCCCCGGAACGGACGGTTCCTCTACAGCGCCATGACGGCGTTCCCGCCGGAAAAGACGATGGCCTTTTTTGAAGAACGTGGCTGCCGCCTGAAAACCGAGCGGGGAAACCGGGTATTCCCGGTGACGGACAAATCCCAGTCCGTTCTGGATTGCCTGCAATCGGAGCTGCACAGGCAGAAAATCACCGTGAAAACTGCCCGTGTCAGGGATATTCTTACGCAGGACGGGCATGTTACCGGGGTGAGGACGCAAAATGAAGAAATCGCCGCAAATTGGGTGATTCTCGCGACCGGCGGCGCTTCCTACCCCGCCACAGGCTCCACCGGCGACGGCTACAGTATTGCCGCCGCTCTGGGACACACGATCATCCCCCCGGAGGGAAGTCTGGTGCCGCTGGAGACGGCGGGAAACGACTGTCAGGAAATGCAGGGGCTGAGCCTGCGGAACGTGGGGGTCAAGCTGCTGAACGCCAAGGGAAAGGTGCTGTACAAGGACTTTGGCGAGCTGCTTTTTACCCACTTTGGCATTTCCGGCCCCACGGTGCTGTCGGCGAGCTGCCACCTGAAAGGAGACGGTTGCCGTCTGGTGCTGGATTTGAAGCCTGCGCTGGAGAGTGAAAAGCTGGAAGCCCGCATTCTGCGGGATTTGGAGCAGTATCAGAACCGCAACATGGAAAACGCTCTGGTGGACTTGCTGCCCCGGAGCATGATCCCCGTGGTGCTGCGCAGACTGGATATTTCCCCGGAAATGCAGGCCAATTCCCTGACGAAGCAGAAGCGCCGCGCACTGGTGGAGCTGCTGAAAGCCTTCCCCATTGACATCACGGGCAAGCGCCCCGTGTCTGAAGCAATCATCACCAGCGGCGGCGTGAAGGTATCGGAAATCGACCCCAAAACCATGGAATCCAAGCGCGTGACCGGGCTGTATTTCGCCGGGGAAGTCATTGACTGCGACGCTTACACCGGTGGCTTCAACCTGCAGATCGCATGGGCGACGGCCTATGCCGCAGGGATGGCGGTTGGGTAAAAACAGGGCATTGACAAACGCGGGTTCCTGTAATAGAATACGATAAGATAGTTCCGCAGAAAATACTGAGAGGAGGACTTACACATGTACGAGAAACTGGTTAACTATGCGGCCAAGCAGCTGGAGCTGGACCCCGCCGAGATCACTCCCGATGCTACCTTTGAAAGTCTGGGCATCGATTCTCTGGATATCGTTGAGATGATTATGGATCTGGAGTCCGAGCTGGGCGTGGAGCTGGATCTGGAGGATCAGCAGATCACCACCTTCAAAGAGCTGGCCGACTTCATCGAGTCGAAGCTCAACTGATTGCAATTTCACAATTTTCAAAATTTCCTTGTATTGAGCTGTCCGGCTTATAACAAGGTCGCACTAGTCGGGGAGATAGCGGTGCCCTGTACCTGCAATCCGCTACAGCAGGGATGAATTCCCACACCCGGGCAAGTTTGAATATCGTCTGACCTGCGCAAGTGGTGTTGATAGATTGGTCTTGCGCAACGAGATCCCGTGAACCATGTCAGGTGGGGAACCAAGCAGCATTAAGCGGATCTTCTCGTGTGCCGCGGGGTTGCCGTTCTTGAGCTAACTGTGTCAGGTTCGGGTATTCGCCTTGTTCAAATGTGGGTGTGCGATCTTGTTATGGGCCGGATGGCTTTTTAGGCTCGCAATGGACTTTTGCAGAAAGGAGAAGCACAATGTCGGCTTATCAGGCGTTATACCGCAAATACCGCCCCCAGACCTTTGACGACGTTTCCGGGCAGATGGCGGTGACGCAGACCCTGAAAACCCAGATCATGACCGGGAAAATGAGCCATGCGTATCTGTTCACCGGCTCCCGGGGCACGGGCAAGACCAGCTGCGCCAAGATTCTGGCGAAGGCGGTCAACTGTCTGAATCCCGACCACGGTAACCCCTGCAACGTCTGCGAAGCCTGCAAGGCCATCGATTCCGGCTCCTGCATGGACGTGCTGGAGATCGACGCCGCGTCCAACAACGGCGTGGACAACGTCCGCGACCTGCGAGACGACGCCATTTATACGCCGTCTCAGGTGAAAATGCGGGTGTATATCATCGACGAGGTGCATATGCTCTCCATTTCGGCCTTCAACGCGCTGCTGAAGATCATCGAGGAGCCGCCGGAGCATCTGCTGTTCATTCTCGCGACCACGGAGCTGCACAAGGTTCCGGCGACGATTCTGTCCCGGTGCCAGCGGTTTTCCTTCCGGCGCATCAGTCAGGAGGACATTGCGGCGCGGCTGCAATACGTTGCCTATCAGGAGAACATTGATCTTGACGACGGCGCGGCGCGGGTGATCGCCCGTTTGGCGGACGGCGGAATGCGGGACGGCCTGAGTCTGCTTGACCAGTGCGCCTCCGCGACCACGGGAGAGCTGACGGCAGAGCGGGTGTACGCCTGTCTGGGCATTGCCGGGGAGCGGAAATGCGGGGAAATGATGGGCTATATTGCCGCCCACGATACGAAAAACGCTTTGGAGCTGTTCAACCGGCTCTATACCGAGGGCAAGGACTTAAGTGCCATGCTGGATGAAATGGCCTGCCTGACCCGGGATCTTCTGGTGCTGAAAACCGCCGGAAGCGCCGGAATCACCATGCTTTCCGGCGTGGCGTCGGACAAGGAAGCGCTGGAGCTGACAAAAGCCCTGTCCAGCGCCGAGCTGGTTCGCATGATGGAGCGGCTTCAGGAGACGATGGCCGGTTTTACCCGAAGCGCCAGCCGCCGCATGGACGCAGAGCTGTGCATTGTGGAGCTGTGCCAGCCGGAGCTGAGTCTGGATACCAAAGCACTGAACGCCCGTCTCACCCGGCTGGAAGAGCAGGTGAAGAGCGGCGCGTTTGTCCCGGCGGCTCCCGTGAAGGCGGAGAAAGCCGCGTCGGAGAAGGACGAATATGAGGACGACCGCCCGCCTATGCCGGATGATGCCGACGCACCCCCGGCAGAGGACGCGCCGCCGGTGGCGGAAAGCGAAGCCCCTGTGGGTTTTTGGTCGGACCTGGTGGCGGCGGTTCGCAAGGAGCTGAAGCCCCCCGTTTCCGGCTTCTTTGTGGTGACCCCCAATGCGCCGGTTCAGGGCGCGCTGGTAGGGGACAGGCTGGAGCTTCGGTGCAGCAACAGCTTTACGGCGCAGATGTTGGACAGACCGGAAATTCTGGAGGTCGTCTCCCGGAAAGCGACGGCAATGCTGTCCCGGCCGGTGAAAGCGGCGACGGTGGACATGTCAGAAAAGCCTGCCGCGAATCCCAGAATGGAGCAGCTGATGAACTTCGGCAGGGCGCACAGCGATATTGTAACGATCAAACGGTAATTTCATGTGAATTTTCAAGATAGGAGAATCATATTATGGCAAAAGGCGGATTCCGGGGTATGCCCGGCGGAATGAATCAGGCGGCTATGATGAAGCAGGCGCAGAAGATGCAGCAGGAAATGCTCCGGATGCAGGCGGAGCAGGAGACCAAAACCTTCACGGCGGCATCCGGCGGCGGCATGGTCACGGCCACCGTCAACGGCAAGCATGAACTGGTCGGCATTGAGATCAAGCCGGAAGCGGTAGACCCCGACGATGTGGAAATGCTGCAGGATATGGTCATTGCCGCTGTCAACGAAGCCACGCGGGCGGCGGACGCCGAAGCGGCGAACAACATGTCCCGTCTCACCGGCGGCCTGAATCTGGGCGGCCTGTTCTAAGGAGAAGTTATGCAGTTTTTTCCCGCTGCGCTGCAAAATCTTGCCGACCAGTTTGCAAAGCTTCCGGGCATCGGCGGCAAAACGGCGCAGAGACTTGCTTTCCATGTGCTGAGCCTGCCCATGGAGGATGCGGAGGAATTTTCCAACGCCATTCTGGAGGCAAAAAAACAGGTACACACCTGCCCCGTCTGCCAGAATCTGACCGACCGGGAGGTATGCCCCATCTGCGATGACGATACCCGGGATAAGGGCGTCATCTGCGTTGTGGCCGAGCCGAAGGACGTCATTGCCATGGAGCGCAGCCGGGAGTTCCGGGGCGTTTACCATGTGCTTCACGGCGTTATTTCGCCTCTGAACCATGTGTCGCAGGACGACATCAAGATCAAAGAGCTTCTCCGCCGGGTAGCCGGGGGAGAGGTCAGAGAGGTCATCATGGCGACGAACCCGGACACCGAGGGAGAAGCCACGGCCATGTACATATCCCGCCTGCTGAGACCCATGGAGGTCAAGGTGACTCGGCTTGCCTACGGCGTGCCGGTGGGCAGCCAACTGGAATATGCCGACGAGGTGACCCTTTCCAGAGCACTGGAAGGACGTCAGGAGATGTGAACGAAAATATGGGGGGCTGCCAGCGGCAGCCCCCCATATTCTATGCTGTTTTATGACTTTTTTGCGAACATTCCCACAGGAAGCTGAGAAAGAACCACACCGGCAAATACCAGACCGCAGCCCAGCAGTTCCCAAGGCGTCATGGTCTGGTGGAGGATCAGCCAGCCGCCCAGAGCGGCAAAGACGGATTCCAGACTCATAATTAACGACGCCGTGGTGGGTTCCAGACCCTGCTGCCCGACGATTTGCAGCGTATAGGCGACGCCCATGGACAGAACGCCGGAAAAGACCAGCGGGAACCAGCAGACGGTAATGTCAGAAAAAACGACGGTTTCCTTCGTCAGCAGAATGAACGGCACGGAAAGCACCGTAACCACCAGCGCCTGAATGCAGTTCATGCGCAGACCGTCTAAGTTCCCCGCCAGCCGGTCGATGCAGGTGATCTGCACGGAAAAGGCCAGCGCGCAGCCCATCAGGTACAGGTCGCCCTTGTTGATCTGGGAAACGCCCATGCAGCTGAGCAGGTACAGCCCCACCACCGCCAGCGCAACGCTGAAAACGGTGGTTCTGGGCGGCTTTTTCCCGAGAAACAGCCCCAATACCGGCACCAGCACGATGTACATGGCGGTAATGAACCCCGCCTTTCCGGCATCGGTGTAGACAATGCCGATCTGCTGCAGGCTGGACGCGACGAACAGGGCGCACCCGCAGATCAGTCCCACCCGCCACAGCGTCGGGTTCTTCCACTTTGCCGCAGATTCCCGGAAGCTGCACTTGCCGATGTCCAGCAAAAACGCGCAGGGAATCAGAAACAGCACGGCAAGCAGACACCGCACGGCCTGAAAGGTAAAGGGGCCAATATGATCCATGCCCACGCTCTGGGCAATAAAGCCAAAGCCCCAAATGGTTGTACCCAGCAGCAGACTCAGACTGCCGCGAACGCGATTTTTCCTCATATGCATCACCGAGGCCAACTTTAGCATAATTTGCCGATCTTTGCAAGCGGCGTTGATTTTTTTGGATAGTGTGGTATAATAGCAGAAAAAAACAGGAGGGTTCATTATGGAAGAAATCAAAAAAATTCCCAGCCGCGACCAGATCCCGGCAGAGGACAAGTGGGCCATTGAAGATCTGTACCCCACCGACGAAGCATGGGAAGCGGAACTGGCGGCGCTGGCGGAGAGCCAGAAGACGCTGGCTTCCTTCGCGGGACGTCTGGGTGAGAGCGGCGAGACGCTGTATGCTTACATGGAAGTCTTTGAGCAGGTCAATGCCAAGGGAGATCTGCTGGGCAGCTACTGTATGCGCCGGGCGGACGAGGATACCCGGAACGCCACCTATCAGGCCATGGCCGGAAAGTTTATGGGCGTTGCAGTAGCACTGAACGCGGCGTGCAGCTTTGATACGCCGGAGATCATGGCGATTTCTGATGAGAAGCTGGCGCAGTTCTATGCTGACTGTCCCAAGCTGGAGCGTTACCGCCGCTATCTGACCAATCTGCGCCGCCGCAAGGCGCACACCCTCTCCGCCGCGGAGGAAAAGCTGCTGGCGTCGGCGGGTGAAATGTCTCAGGCACCCGACACCATTTACGGCTCCCTCGCCGATGCAGACCTGAAATTCCCCGACGCCGTGGACGCCAAGGGAAATAAGCATCCCCTGACCCAGGGAACCTTCGTCAGTCTGGAGGAGAGCAGCGACCGAGTGCTGCGTCAGAGCGCCTATGAAAATCTTTACGGTACGCTGGCTGCGTTCAAGACCACCACTGCCGCCCTTCTCAATGCCCAGAACAAGCAGCTGAAATTCTTCGCCGAGGCGCGGAAGTACGACACGGCCTTTGAAGCGTCTCTGGACGCGACCAACGTCCCTACCTCCGTGTACAAGAACCTCATCGAGACAGTCCACCAGAACATGGACAAAATGCACCGCTATGTCCGTCTGCGCAAGAAGCTGCTGGGCGTGGACGAGCTGCATTTCTACGATGTGTACACCCCCCTGCTGAAAGATGTGGACAAGCACATTCCCTACGAGCAGGCCAAGCAGACCGTTTACGATGCGCTGGCGCCTCTGGGCGACGATTACCGCACCATTCTGAAAAACGGCTTCGACCACCGCTGGATCGACGTGTACCAGAACGAAGGCAAGCGCAGCGGCGCGTATTCCGCCGGGACGGTGGTGCATCCCTACGTCCTGCTGAACTACACCGGAACGCTGGACAGCCAGTTCACGCTGGCCCATGAGATGGGTCACGCTCTGCACTCCTACCTGTCCAACAAGCACCAGAACCCCATTGACGCGGACTACGTGATCTTCGTGGCGGAGGTGGCCTCCACCTGCAACGAGGCGCTGCTGATGGAATATCTGCTGGGCAAGACCACGGATAAGAAGGAGCGGGCGTACCTTATCAACCATTTCCTCGACCAGTTCAAGGGAACGCTGTACCGTCAGACCATGTTCGCCGAGTTTGAGCTGAACATCGGAAAGATGGCAGCTGAGGGACAGACCCTGACGGCGGACGTCCTGTGCGCCGAGTACAAGCGCCTGAACGAGCTGTACTACGGCCCGGACATGGTGGTGGACGACAATATCGCCATGGAGTGGGCGCGCATCCCCCACTTCTACTACAACTACTACGTCTTCCAGTACGCCACCGGCTATTCCGCCGCCATTGCCCTGTCCCGCCGCATTCTGCGGGAGGGCGCACCGGCCGTGAAGGATTACCTGGGCTTCCTCTCCGGCGGCTGCTCCAAGTCCCCCATTGATCTGCTGAAGGGCGCGGGCGTGGATATGACCAGTCCGGAGCCTGTGAATCAGGCGCTGGCGCTGTTCGGCGAGCTGCTGGATGAAATGGAAGAGCTGACCCGGGAGTAAGGGCATGGCAGAGCTGTTTTTGCCCACCCTGCACACCTTCGCCATGAACAACATTTTTACCGGCTCCAAGGGGCTGTTCCGTTTCCGGGCAGAGCCGAAGGTGGTCATGGCGAACCCGAAAGAGGTGGATTTCGCCCAGAGCGCCATCCATGTGGAGTACTGGCACGGCCTTTACTGCTATGAAAAAAGCACCATGGAGGGCGAATGCACTTTCCCCATGAGCGAGGAAGGCCGGGAGGAAATGCGCCGCTGGCTGGAGGAGAAAATCTGATTCGGAAACCTCTGCGGAATCGGCAGCCGCCGGTTCCGCAGGTTTTCGGTTTCCCGGACAGACAATTTGATTTTTTCCGGGAAACCGCCCGAAAAAATGGGAAATGAGCCTTGACTTTTTCCCTTTTTGTGATAAAATATCGACGATATGGAAAGACATTGCGGAAACCAAGCGGAAACGTAGTCCTTCAGCGAGGGGGAAAAGGTGCAAGCCCCCGGATGAACTCCCGCAAGCCATTTCCCGCGTCGCCCGGGATGACCGGGACGGGCGCTCCCGTTACAGAGCAGCTAAGATGCCTGATTTTCAGGCGAATTAGGGTGGTACCGCGATTTACGTCGCCCCTATTGTTTGGGGGCGGCGTTTTTAGTTGGAAGTGGAGAATTCACTTTCAGCTCCGACAATTTTTATGGAGGTAGAAACCAATGAATCCCAAGCCTTACGGCGTAAATGAACTGCGCGAAATGTTCCTTTCTTTCTTTGAAAGCAAGGGTCACCTGCGCCTGCCCAGCTTTTCTCTGATCCCCCAAAATGATGCGTCTCTGCTGCTCATCAATTCCGGCATGGCACCCATGAAGCCCTATTTCAAGGGTGAGGTGGAGCCGCCCCGTCACCGGGTCTGCACCTGCCAGAAGTGCATCCGCACCGGCGACATCGAGAATATCGGCAAGACCGCCCGTCACGGCACCTATTTTGAGATGCTGGGCAACTTCTCCTTCGGCGATTACTTCAAGCACGAGGCCATTGCCT
>ERZ772820.347-NODE-347-length-46595-cov-8.424065_pt1 | contig 46595 bp, 47 predicted proteins | sample MGYA00511377_ERZ772820 | MGnify/ENA primary metagenome ERZ772820 (study PRJEB29015, sample SAMEA2737684) | human gut metagenome | biome: human gut; feature: human-associated habitat; material: faeces | place: China | collected 2012 ... | reverse complement strand
GACGGCGGACGGCATCGAGGTGCGCTTCCCGGCGCTCTTTACCCTCGAATGTACCCGCCGCTGCCGCTGCGCCTGCCTGTGCGCGCTCAAGGCGGAGCCGCAGCAGGAGAGCGGCGGCAGGCAGCCGACGCTCGTACTGCGTGCCATGGGCGCGCAGGAACGGCTCTGGGATCTCGCTAAGGCCTACCGCACGACGGTTGCCGAGATCCTCACCGCCAACGAGCTTTCCGCCGAGGCCGACGCGCCGGGCGGCGAGATGCTGCTCATTCCGTGCCGCCGCTGAATATTTCCCGGGAAAAGAGCCGTGAGGCTCTTTTTCTTTTTTGGCTTGTCATACCCCGCGCGGAGCGCTCATATAGTGAAGCAAGAACGGTGAGGATTCGGAGGAGATCGCTATGACCACAAATACCGGCATCTATCAGGACATCGCCACGCGCACGGCGGGCGACATCTATATCGGCGTCGTCGGCCCGGTGCGCGCCGGCAAATCGACCTTCATCAAGCGCTTCATGGAAACGCAGATCATCCCGAACATCGACAATGTCTACCGCCGCGAGCGCGCCAAGGATGAGCTGCCGCAGAGCGGCAGCGGCCGCACGGTGATGACCTCCGAGCCGAAGTTCGTGCCCGAGGAGGCCGTGGACATCGCGCTCGATGAGGGCGCGAGCTGCTCCGTGCGGCTCATCGACTGCGTGGGCTACATGGTCCCCGGCGCGGCGGGACAGCTCGACGGCGACAGTCCCCGCATGGTCACGACGCCGTGGGCCGACCATCCGGTCACGATGGCGGAGGCGGCGGAGCTGGGCACGACGCGCGTGATCCGCGAGCATTCGACCATCGGCATCGTCATTACGACCGACGGCAGCATCACGGACATTCCGCGCGAGGACTACCTCGAGGCCGAGGGCCGCGTCATCCGTGAGCTGCAGGAGATCGGCAAGCCTTTTCTCGTGCTGCTCAACGCCGTTGACCCGAAATCAAGCAGAGTTCAGGCGATGGCAAGCGATATTGCTTCACACTATGGCGTGTGCTGTCTGCCGGTCAACTGCCTGGAGCTGGACGACGCGGCGGTGGGGGATATCCTCAAGGCGATCCTCTACGAGTTCCCGCTGACCGAGCTGGAGCTTCATATCCCGGCATGGGTCCTGGCGCTGCCCGCCGACCATGCCATCAAGCTCGGCCTTTACCGCAGCATCCGCGAGGGCGCCAAGGGACTGCACCGCATCCGCGAGGTCGCGCCCGCGGTGGACGCCATGTGCGCCTACGAGGGCATCAGCGGCGCAAAGGTCAACGCTATCTCGCTCGGCAGCGGCACCGCCAGCGCAGAGCTTCAGCTCCCGCGGGCGCTGTTCTATCAGACGCTCAGCGAGCAGTCCGGCTTTGATGTGGCGGACGACGGCGACCTCATGCGTCTGCTCACGGAGCTTTCCGCCGTCAAGGCGGACTACGACAAGGTATCCTCCGCCATTCGGGACGCCCGCGAAACGGGCTACGGCGTGGTCGTGCCGACGGTCGACGAGCTCATTTTGGAGGAGCCGGAGATCATGAAGCAGGGCGGCCGCTACGGTGTGCGGCTCAAGGCCAGCGCGCCGAGCATCCATATGATCCGCGCGAACATCGAAACGACCGTTTCGCCCATCGTCGGCAACGAAAAGCAGAGCGAGGACATGGTCAATTATCTGCTGCAGGAGTTCGAGGGCGACACAGCGAAGATCTGGCAGTCGAATATCTTCGGGCGCAGCTTCCACGAGATCGTCAGCGAGGACCTGCAGGCCAAGCTCAAGCGGATGCCGGACGACGCGCGCGCCAAGCTCCGCCAGACGCTCGAGCGCATCATCAACGAGGGCAGCGGCGGTCTCATCTGCATCATTCTCTGAAAATTGCGAAGAGAGGGGAGATACCCCTCTCTTTCTTACAGTCTGTAACCGGAATGTTACCGCTTTGTAACTTGCTTTTTCCTCCGCCGACTGCTATGCTGTTTACATAACGAAGAAAGAGAGAGGTACCATGAAAAGGAAGATCGCCCTGCCCGTATTCTTGCTCGCTGCCGTATTGTGTGCCGTGTGGTCCTTTATCGAAGCGAAGCAGCCGACACCGGCATCGCTGCGGGAGCAGCTCATCAGCGCGCTGGATTCAGCCGACGCTGTTTACTTTGAACCCGACAGTCTTGAGAGCAATCAGCCCGAAGGCCCCGTCACCGATGCGAAGTATGTGGAGGAGATATGCGCACTGCTCCGTCAAATCGAACCGGCGGACGATGTAGCGTGGCCCGCTGAGGAAGAGCGGCCTATCCTTTCCAATGCGTCGTTTATGCTACTCACCGGCCATGATGCCGAAGACCTGACGACGGCGGACTGCGTGACCAAAACGCCGCGCTACCATATCCTGACAGACCGTAGCAATGACCGTACCCTGATCTTCGTACACAGTGGGGTAAGAAGTTACGGAAACGAGGATTTCCGGCTCATCGGCGCGCTGCCGTTCACCGGTCTTGACTATACCATCGCGATGGATCAGAAATTGCAGAGCCGCACCGGCTCCGAGCTCCTTACGCTGACCGAGAAGGTCGGCGGTCAGACCGTCACGCTGAGGGTCTACGAGTTGAATGAGGATGGCTATGCGCGCTACGCGCTCTTCAACGCAGACGGTACGGAGATCGACATACCGTTCGGTGTGGGTCGCCGCACTTGGATCGGGGAGGACGAGGCCGCCGAGAAGGTCTCCCTGACCGTGCGGGATGATGTGCTCGGCTTCCCGGGCTTCGAGCTTGAAACGGTCCAAGGCGGGCGCATGACAGTTCGTTACTTCTATGCGCTGACGGAGCAGGGCTTCGTCTATGCGGGAGAAGCCTTTGGCCATGGCTTTGATGATACAGAGTGGGGCGACGGCGTGTGGCCGCTCGACCTTACGGGCGACGGGCGCAGCGAGCTGGTCACGCGCAGTACCTTTGGCACCGGCGTACCGTATGTTTTTGTCTACCGCTGGAACGCCGCGGAGGGAATCTCGCAGCACAGCGGCATTGTCTGGGAGAAAGCGGATGCACAGCTTGCGAAGCTGAGCGCGCCGCTCGGATCGGTCGCGCGGGCGGAGACCTATCACGCGGAGGACAATACCGTCACGCTGACGCTCTACACGGAAAACGGCACAAAGGAAACGACGCTGCCGCTCACCACGGATATTCTCGGCGAGTGGTTCACAAACGTCTGATTGGAAGATACAAAAAAGGAACCGATCCTGCGGATCGGTTCCTTTTTCTTGCTGCATAGAACCTTACTTCGCCAGCACCTTTTTGAGCTTTGCGAAGCGGGGGAGAGAATCCTCCTTCGGCAGCTTCGGCTCGCCCTGAATGAGTGGCAGGGCATAGTCGATGAAATCGTGCGTCACGCCGTTGCCTTCGGCGTTGATCCACTCCTGCGGGACCTTCTTCTCGGCATTTGCGACCTCGGTGAGCGGCAGCAGCTTGGTCTTGCAGGCGTAGCGACCGTTGACCGTGCCGCGCTCGAAGGCGACCATCTTATCGGTGATGCCTGCGACGGCGTTCTCCACCGCGGCGCGTCCGGCCATGACGGCCTCCTCGATGTCGGTCTCGCTGGCGAGGTGCGCGGCGCAGCGCTGGAGCAGGGAAAGCTCGATGCCGCGGACCTTCGCGCCGGTCTTCTGCTTCACAACGTCGGCAAGACGTGCGGCAAGACCGCCGAGCTGCGCGTGGCCGAAGCCGTCGGTCGCGCTGGTCTTTGCCTCGGAAACGAAGCTGCCGTCGGCATAGTGGATGCCCTCGGAGACCGCGACCATGCAGTTGCCCTTTTCCTTGTAGACGCGCTCGACGTCGGCAAGGAATTTATCCATATCGAAGTCACGCTCGGGCAGGTAGATGAGGTCGGGGCCCGCGCCGTATTCGGTGGCGAGCGCGGCGGCGGCGGTCAGCCAGCCGGCGTGGCGGCCCATGATCTCGATGATGCAGATCATACCGGTGTCGTACACGCGCGCGTCCTGATAGACTTCCATGCAGCTCGTGGCGATATACTTCGCGGCGCTGGCGTAGCCGGGGCAGTGGTCGGTGCCGAAGAGATCGTTGTCGATGGTCTTGGGAACGCCCATCACGCGGCACTCGTAGCCGACCTTCTGCATATACTTGGAGATCTTGTTGCAGGTGTCCATTGAGTCGTTGCCGCCGTTGTAGAAGAAATAGCGGACATCATGCTTCTTGAACACCTCGAGAATACGCTTATAATCGGTGTCGTCCACATCGGGATCGGCGATCTTGTAGCGGCAGGAGCCGAGCGCGGAGGAGGGGGTGTACTTCAGCAGCTCCAGCTCGCGCGCGTCCTCCTTGCTCATGTCGAACAGGCGGTCGGCAAGCACGCCCTTGATGCCGTGCTCCGCGCCGTAGACGGCGGTGATGCAGTCGGAGTCAAGCGCCGTGCGGATCACGCCGTAGGCGCTGGCGTTGATGACAGAGGTCGGGCCGCCGGACTGACCGATGATGCAGGCGCCTTTCAATTCACTCATATCGTTTCTCCTTTGACGGTTTAAGCCTTACCGGCGCAGCCGAGCACGTCGACGAGCTTATGACGGACGAGCTCCTTGATGTTGGCGCGGGCGGGCTTGAGATACTCACGGGGATCGAACTTGTCGGGGTGCTCATCCATGAACTGACGGATGGTGCCGGTCATGGCGAGACGCAGGTCGGAGTCGATGTTGATCTTGCAGACCGAGAGCTTCGCAGCCTCGCGCAGCTGCTCCTCGGGCACGCCGATGGCGTTGGGCATTTTGCCGCCATGGTCGTTGATCATCTTCACATACTCCTGCGGGACGGAGGAGGAGCCGTGCAGCACGATGGGGAAGCCGGGCAGACGCTTGGAGACTTCCTTCAGAACGTCGAAGCGCAGCGGGGGCGGAACAAGGATGCCGTCGGCGTTGCGGGTGCACTGCTCGGGCTTGAACTTGTAAGCGCCGTGGCTGGTGCCGATGGCGATGGCAAGAGAGTCGCAGCCGGTCTTGGAGACGAACTCCTCGACCTCCTCGGGATGGGTGTAGGACGCCTCGTGCGCCGCGACCTTGACCTCGTCCTCAATGCCGGCGAGGGTGCCGAGCTCGGCCTCGACGACCACGCCGTGGTCATGCGCGTACTCAACGACTTTCTTGGTGATCTCGATGTTCTCGGCAAAGGGCTTGGAGGAGGCGTCAATCATAACGGAGGTGAAGCCGCCGTCGATGCAGCTCTTGCAGGTCTCAAAGTCCGGGCCGTGATCGAGGTGCAGCACGATGGGGATGTCGGGGCAGCACTCCACGGCGGCCTCGACGAGCTTGACGAGGTAGGTATGGTTCGCGTAGGCGCGGGCGCCCTTGGAAACCTGAAGAATAACGGGAGCGTGTTCCTCCTGGCAGGCCTCGGTGATGCCCTGCACGATCTCCATGTTGTTGACGTTGAACGCGCCGATGGCGTAGCCGCCGTCATACGCCTTCTTGAACATTTCGGTAGAGGTAACGAGTGGCATGATATCGTCTCCTTTTGTAAAGTTATTTCAAATGATTGGTACGTTTGGTACTACCTGTATTGTAGCACAGAAAACGGAAAATACAAGAGAAAAGTGAAAAATATTTCCTTAAAAAAGAGAGACAAAGTGTGTGCTTTGTCTCTCTGTCTCTCGTCAGATGTTGGCCTTGATCGTTGCGGCGATCTGATCGGCGGTCAGACCGTACTCGCGCAGCACGTCGGCTGCCTTGCCGGACTGGCCGAACTGGTCGTTCACACCGATCTTATGGAATTTGCAGTTGACCTTGCCCATAAGCACGTCGGCCACCGCGTCGCCCAAGCCGCCGATGACGCTGTGCTCCTCAACGGTGATGACCTTGCCGCACTTCTCCGCCCACGCAGTCACACATTCGGCGTCGATGGGCTTGATGGTGTGGACGTTGATGACGGCGGCGTCGATGCCGTCCTTGGCGAGCACTTCCGCCGCCATGAGGGATTCATTGACCATCAGGCCCGTCGCGAAGATCGCGACATCCTTGCCTTCGCGCAGGACATTGGCCTTGCCGAGAACAAAGGGCTTGACCATGTCACCCTCAAAAACAGGCGTGGCGAGACGGGCGAGGCGCATATACACGGGGCCGTCGAAATCGGCGATCGCCATGGTCGCGGCCTTGGCCTCGTTCGCGTCGGCGGGGCAGATGACCGTCATGCCGGGAATCACGCGCATGAGCGCAAGATCCTCGATGCACTGGTGGCTGCCGCCGTCCTCGCCGACGCTCACACCGGCGTGGGTGGCGCAGATCTTGACGTTGAAGTGCGGATAGGCAACGGAGTTGCGGATCTGCTCGTAGGCGCGGCCGGCCGCGAACATCGCGAAGGTGGAGCAGAAGGGAACGAGACCCATCGTGCTCATGCCGGCGGCGGCGTCGACCATGTTGGCCTCGGCAATGCCGAAGTTGTAGAATTTCTCGGGGTGCGCCTTGGCGACCTTGCAGGTCTGGGTCGCGTTGGCAAGGTCGGCGTCGAGCACGACGACCTTATCGTTCTTTTCCACCAGCTCGATCAGCGCTTCGCCGTAAGCCTGGCGGGTCGCAATTTTATCAGCCATGTTCGTTAACCCTCCAATTCCTTCAAAGCCTGATCGCGCTGCTCGGCGTTGGGCGCCTTGCCGTGCCAGCCGACCTGATTTTCCATGAACGAAACGCCCTTGCCCTTGACCGTGTGGGCAAGGATCGCCTTGGGCTTGCCGGGCATCGTCGGCTTCGAGAGCGCGGCCTCCACCGCGTCGAGATCGTTGCCGTCCGGCAGCTCCACAAGGTCAAAGCCGAAAGCGCGCAGCTTTGCGCCGAGGTCGCCGAGGCTCATGACCTGATCGTTTGAGCCGTCGATCTGCAGACCGTTGTTGTCGATGATGACGGTGAGGTTGTCCAGCTTATAGTGGGCGGCGGCCATGTAAGCCTCCCAAATCTGCCCCTCCTGGCTCTCGCCGTCGCCAACGAGGGCAAAGACCTTCGTATCCTTGCCGAGGTGCTTGGCGCCGAGCGCCATGCCGATGGCGATGGACACGCCCTGACCGAGCGAGCCGGTGGAGGCGTCCACGCCCGGGACCTTTTTGGCATCGGGGTGGCCCTGCAGGATGGAGTGGAGCTGACGGAAGTTCGCGTATTCGTCGCGGGAGATGAAGCCCTTGGCGGCAAGCACCGCATAATAGCACGGCGCCGCGTGGCCCTTGGAGAGCACAAAGCGGTCGCGGTCGGGATCGTGCGGATTGCTGGGATCGACGCGCATGTGGTTGAAGAAAACGCTGGTCATCAGCTCGACGGCTGAAAGGGAGCCGCCGGGATGGCCGCTGCCGGCATTGGCCGTCATCGTGATGATGTCGCGGCGCACCTGACGGCAGACCTTGGAAAGCTCTTGCGTGTTCATGGAAGACCTCCTTGCAAAATTTCATTCGCTCAATTTGACAGTATACCGAAATATGGACGCAAAGTCAATTCATTCCTACGACATATTGTGGCCGATTTCCGTCTTTTTGCATACATTGGGAGAGGGGAGGGGAGAGGCCATGCTCGCTTTACTGCCATACGACCGTGCTGCGGCGGTGCGCTATGCGCATATCTGGGCGTACGGGCGCAATCCGCGCTATTATGATTACGAAGGCATCGGCGGCGACTGCACGAATTTTGCGTCCCAATGCATCTATGCCGGTGCGGGTGTGATGAACGACACGCCGACCTTTGGCTGGTACTACATCAATGCCAACGACAAAGCGCCCGCGTGGACGGGCGTGGAGTATCTCTACAATTTTCTCACGCGCCGCACGCCGTCCGCCGGCCCGTTCGCAGGGGAAGTCTCACCGGAGCGCATCCGGCCGGGCGATATCGTGCAGCTCTCGTTCGACGGCATCGGCTGGCAGCATTCGCCGGTCGTCGTGGCGGCGGACCGTCCGCGCAGCTATTCGGACATCCTCGTCGCCGCGCACAGCTTCGACGCCGATGACCGCCCGCTGTCCACCTATGAATTTGTCCGTGCGCGCTTCCTGCACATCGGCGGCGTATACCGGCAGGGATGATTGACAGAGACGGAGCATGCTCCGTCTCTTTCTCAATTTTCCGCTTCATTTTTCTTCGGCGGCTTCACGCGTGACAAGGGATTTGCCTTTGCGGCAACACGCAGCGCCTCGTTGTCGATATGCGTGTAGATCTCCGTTGTGTTGAGGTGCTCATGGCCCAGAACCTCCTGCACGGCCTTGACGTCCACGCCGTTTTGCAGCATCAGCGTCGCCGCCGTATGGCGCAGCTTGTGCGCGGAATACTGCGTCGAGTCGAGCCCGGCCTCGCTCAAGTGCTTTTTCACCAGCGCGTGGACCGTCGAGCGGCTGACGCGCTCGTTGCGGGAGGAGAGAAAGAGGGCGTTCTGATCGCGCCCGACGATGGGGCGGCGCACGGCGAGATAGCCGTTGAGCGCTTCCTTGCAGGCGTCGTTGAGGTAGACGATGCGCACCTTGTTGCCCTTACCGAGCACGCGCAGCGCGTCGTCCTGAATGTCCGTGGTGCTGAGCGCGCAGAGCTCGGAAATACGCAGGCCGCAGTTCAGGAAGAGCGTCAGGATGCAGTAATCCCGCTCGCGGTTCTGTCCGTCCACCGAGGACAACAGATGCACGCTTTCTTCCAAGGTGAGGTATTTCGGCAGCGTTTTCTTGAGCTTCGGCGAATCGAGGTCCTTGACCGGATTTTCCTTGATCAGATGGACTTTGTTGGTCAAATACTTATAAAAAGAGCGGATCGTTGCGATTTTACGCGCTCTGGAGGCGGCGTTGAGACCATAGCCGGAGGCGTCGCTGTTCTGATGCAGTACGCGCTCGCGGCTCAGATAGGTCATATAGCCGTAGATGTCCGTGAGCGTGACAGAGGACACGAAATCGAGGTCGACGTCCAGAATGGATATTTCATTCAGCTCCAGACCGCGCAGCGATGGGTCGCGCGTCTGCTTGAGATAACGGAAAAAATTCCGCAGATCGAGAAAGTATTCGTCCACGGTTTTTCGGGAGTGCGCCTTGATCGTTTCATGGTAGGAAAGAAAGTCGCGCAGGATCGGCGGCGCTTCGGTACGGTAATCGTTCATGAGCTTTCACAAAAACAGCTGTCGTTCAAAGCGGGGGACCCCGATCGACCTAAAGATATAATTGAACAAAATAAAAATTTTGTTCAAAAGAGGGTAGCCCTGAAACGCTTCTTCAGCTGTTTTTGCGTTTCTCCTTTCCGTAAGGGTAACTACTTTACAGAGGTGCTTTTATGACTTTTGAAAAAGTGCGCTTGCTCGGTCTTGCGCTTTTGTGTGCTGCTGGCGGGTTCGCTCTTATGGTCGTTATGGTGCTGTCGTTTGGCTTGACCTTTGTAGCAGCTTAGCGCGGCCATTGCAGTCCCTTAGGCAAGCCTAAAATATAGTCTGCTGATACTCCATAGTATTGGCAGACTTTTTTTAATTTGTCAATGCCCATTTCGCTTGTGCCTTTTTTCCATCTTTGGACTTGTTTTGTGCTTACTCCGACGTATTCGGCTAATTCTTTGATTTTGATGTCACTATCTTCTATTGTCGCGCTTAAATTTCTGTAATAAGACATAAATGTCCAACCTCTCTTTTGTTTTGTTTGACGAATTATATCTTTTATGGACATTTTTGTCTTGACTTCGGACATATATGTCTATATATTGTCTGTAGGACATATATGTCCCTAAGCGGTGACAAGATGGGCGCTCGCGTTTTATGGTTCCGGTATTCGGTATCCATCCCGATGTAAAAGACACGACCACCGGAAATTGCCTGTATGAGCTTTGACCGCTGAAAACTAATCTAATCAAGTGAGGTAAAAAGCTGATGTCAGATACATCGAGTTATTTCGTTTATCGTATCCTCCCGTCTGCCGGCACTCCGGAGTATTTGGTTTATCCGAGTTGCAGTACTTGGACGGAGAGTACATACTTCGCCCGGGCTTTCCCGCTTGCGGTCGCTCGGCTGCTCGTTACTCGGCTGGAGAAGAAAAACACTCCGTATATTTACGGCTACGTTGAGGCTTGACCTCGTGGCGATAAATCTAATCTAATCACGAAAGGAAAAAAGAATCATGGAAGAAAAGTACACAGTCGTTGGCATCGAGCATCGCTCCTATGTGAGCAAGAAAACCGGCAAGAACGTCGAGGGCTATAACCTCTATCTGACGCAGGAAGTCGATGATAAGAACGTTCTCGGCGTCCGCTGCTATTCCGAGTGGCTTTCCCCTGAGATGTACTCCGACGAAATCGAGGTCGGCTGTGAGGTCTCGCTGGGCTATAACCGCTTCGGCCGTGTCGCTGGCGTTACCGTCCTCTGATGGCTTGGCATCCGGTCATAGAAGTTCGTCTTGCAAAGGCTTCGGACGTGGCTGCTCTGGAGGACGAAAATGCTCGTCTTAGGCGTGAGCGAGACTACCTCCGGTCGCAGTATATGAACGAGTGCGAGATTAACTTACGGCTGGAAGATATACTTCGCGAGCATGGCATTTCTCCAAACAAGGGGTGAGGGGTTCTCCCTCCCCTCTCCCCTTCCATTTCTCCCCTCTCCTATCCGTTACAAAACAAAAATACAAATTTTTCTTTTCAAAAAGGATAGAGGGGGCTACTACCCGGCTTTCGTTTATCTTTTTCCTTGCCGGGGGCGAAGTCCCCAGTATGCATTATGATTTGTGAGGTTCGTACATGGAAGAAGTTCTTGAGCAGGTCCCTGAAATCGTGATGATGGAAGCACCGGACTATAGCGGCTATCTCTCCTCGCTCACGGAGCGCGCCGATGAGATTACCACGCTAATCGGCGGTATTCAAGGCTTTCTCATTTTCGGCGCTGTCTGCATCCTCGTGTGGGCTACGTACAAGTTTTTCCGGATGTTCTTCTAACGCTATATCGCGGGTTGGTGTAACGGTAACACGGCAGGCTCTGAATCTGCAACTGACGGTTCGACTCCCTCACCCGCAACCAAAGGGGCCTTTCCCCTTTTTACTCAAGCTAATTTATAACGAAAGGAGCGTTGCTTTCAGGAAGTCGTTGCTGCCGCTAACACTCTGTCCACCATCGTTACCAGCTCCATGCTGTCCGGTGTTTTGGACGAGATCGTGGGCCTGCTGCCCGTCGTCGTTCCTACCATGATCGGCTTTATTGCTCTTCGCAAGGGCATTAGCTTTGTTCTTGGTATGCTTCGTGCCGCCTAACGTAGGCGAGACAATGAGCAGGGGAATCTGTTTCCCCTGCTCTATTTCTATCTTTAGGAGGTTTTATGAAAAGTCCCTTTCAACGAATAGCGGCTCTTGTCCTCTGCTTCACGCTTACCCTCGGCGCGTTCGCGTACCGTCCGAGCGAAGCTAAGGCTATCGCCGGTGTGGATGATGCCGTCGTCATTGGCGCTTTGCTCTCGGCCTTTGCTGGTGGCTGCGGGCTTATCTTCTCCAATAACGGCATGACAAGCAGCGAATTGGCGCAGGGCCTGACCGACAAATGGAACGAGTTCAAGGCTGCTGTGCTTGGAACTGATACAACCTTTGCAGGCTGGCTTGGCTATGAAGATATGGATGCGCTTCTGCAAGCGATTGTCCTTTCTGGCGGAAATGCTTTGACGCTCCCTCGCATAGTCGCTCATAAATTTGCGGATTTTACAACGTGGCTTACTTCTAACACAGGCGTAACTGCTGGTGGAGATTCCGTTCCGGTCTCGACCGTGGAAAGTGTAAAGTTTTATCAAATGCATTATGAATCGGGCTTGGGGTATCTGCTTGATGGTGAAATTCCGTTTGCTCTTTCTTCATATACAAGTAGTTCGGTTTATAGCTTAGGTACACCTGTTTTTAATATCTATGATTTGCCGAGCACAAGGGATGAATCTTTGATTTTTGGCTTTTCCAATACTTCTTGGGCAAAAGCATATCTTGATGCATCTGGCGATTTTTGGTCTTATTCTTCGGCTTCTTCCGGTGAGTGGTCGTTGACAAGATCTTCTTCTGTTTCTAAGTTTGTGGACGGCAAGGTCTATCTTGCTCCTTATGTAAACGGAAAAATAAAGTATGGTTTGTTTGTGGAATATTGGGACACTGTTGACGGCTTTAAAGTTAAGCGTTTTCGCGGGATTGATATGGCTTTTACTGGTGCGGGTGCTGAGTCGTCTTTTTCCCGCCTTTCCGTATTTGCTCCGTCTTACTATAAAAATCCCACCATTGACTTACCTGCCGAGGGGGAGGAAGCTGCAAAACCTACCTTGTCCGGTGTCGGTGACGGCTCGGCCACGTCCATTGAGGAGCTTTTGCAAAAAATCCTCGAACAGCTTCAAGCCAATACCTTAGCCCCTACGCTCGACCTTGCCGGTACGCAGACAGGCGGCAATACCGGCACGGACGAGGACACAAAGCCCTATCTGCCATATATTCCGCAAATCTTCGGGAAAATCAAAGAGTTGCCCGGAACGCTCGCCAATATTTGGGAGAGCATCAAGGGCATCCCTGCCGCCATTGCGGAGAAGATAGGCGCTTTCTTTACCACGCTTTGGGGCTGGCTTCAAAACATCATTGACGCAATCACGGCTCTGCCCGCTGCCATTGCCGAAAAGATAGGTGCTCTTTTCAAACCGGATGAAGCATTACTTACGGAGATAACCGACGCTTTTAAGGGTAAATTCGGTTTCTTCTCCACGTTGAAGCAGTTCGGTAGTGACCTCTTTGGCATGACGCCGGAGACCGAGCCGCCCGTGATATGGGTACATTTGGAAAATGCGGAAAGTAAGTTCGGCTACAATTACGGAGATAAGCAAAAGATTTTTGATATGACATGGTATCAAAAATATAAGGCTTCGGTGGATGGTCTACTCTCCGGCTTCCTGTGGCTCGGCTATCTATGGCTGCTCTTCAAACGTGCTCCGGCCATCCTCGGCGGTATGCAGCTTTCTGTTGACGATGCTCCGCGCTCGGTAGATATGCCTGATGTTCTTAGCTCTCCTCGCCTTGGCGCCGGTGATGGCTCGACCATGTTCCGAGGAGACGGCTTTACAATGCGTGATAAGGGGGGGAGGTCTAAATGATAGTGACCGCTGTTATTACTGCTATTTGGAATTTGGTGCAGCCGATTCTAAACCGTGTGCCTGAAATCAGCATTGACTATGCCGGCGTTTCTTCCTCATCCATTTATCAATGGCTTCGTGCCGCACTTTATTTCTTTCCGATGAATACCGTACTTGCTATCTGTGGCCTTACCCTTGCCCTGTGGGTGCTGCGTGTTGTTATTGCGTTCCTGCACTCCCTGTGGGCCTCCCTGCCTATCGTGTAAGGGGGTGCTGCTGTGCAAGTTGTTCTCGATATCCTCAAAGCGTTCTTTACCATCATCAAATGGCCGCTTGCTGCTGTCGCTGCTGTGCTCGTCCTGCTCGGTCTGTGCTGCGTGATTTATGGCATCATGGCCTACCGGAAAGGCGCACGGCTCAAAAAGGGCGAGCATATTCGCGTCCCCAAAGTCCCCTTTTGGAAAAACTTCTTTTATTATTTGCCGAAACAAATGGTTACGGATTATTTTGCTCGTGATCCTGAGTTTTTCCGTTATCAAGGCTGCATTGTCTTTACTGGCCGGCAGGGCTACGGCAAAACGATTGCCATGGCCGAACAGGCGCTCCGCTGGCGGAAAGAATACCCGCGGGCGAAGTGTATTACCAATTTCGCCCTGCAAGGTCAGAGCGCTAAGCTGGACGATTGGCGGCTGCTCGTTGGCTATAAGAACGGTATACAAGGTGTGATAGCCTGCATCGACGAGATGCAAAACTGGTTTAGCTCCAATCAGTCTAAAAATTTCCCGCCTGAAATGCTGGAAGTCATTACACAGAACCGGAAGAACCGGCGCGTTATCATGGGTACGGCTCAGAGCTTCAACCGCCTTGCGAAGCCTATCCGCGAGCAGGCCACCGAGGTCAGGCGCTGCTATACGTTCTTCGGCTGCCTTACGTTCGTGCATTGTGTCTACCCTGACTTGGACAGTAACGGCGATGTGTGCGAGTGGAAGCATAGGGGCTGGTATTACTTTGTTCATAATAAGGAACTGCGCGAGAGCTACGATACTTGGAAAGTCATTGAAGCTCTCAAGGATTCCGGCTTTCAGGATAGGAGCATAGGCGTACAGCCATGAGAGCGAAGCTATAGACCGAAAGGCGCGGGTAGGGTGCTCCGCTCTCCTCCTGCCCTCGGCGGCCCTGCAGGGGCTTTCAGAGCGCGTCCAGAGTGGCGCGTTAAAAACCGCACGCCGACCGGATGCCGCGCGCACAGCGAAGCGTGGCGCGGCTCCGGTGGCGTTCGTTTCCCTCGTCCCCGCGCGTCAGCGCGGAAAAGGAACTATCCCTATCTATCGTAATACATAGGGATAGTTCCCTGTGAGTGTGCATTGACAATCAAATAAGGGAGAAAAATCATGCTCTATAATCGGTATATCATAGACCGCGATATGGTCTATTCCATTGATTTTCTGCAAATAGATTTCGGCCTTGCGTGCTTGGCTGATGATGTGGTTACCCTGCTCTTCGGCTCTTTGGAGTTTGAGAAGGTACGGCATTTTGGCAAGCTCGATTGTGATTCCGGCATTAAGCACTTGGCGAAGTATGATTTGCACTGGTGGCAGTTCGACGGTTTCCATGTTGAGGTTTGGCCGCGCTCCTCGTTCCGTGATATTGGCATAGATAGGCCGGATGAAGATGGAGATATGAAGAAGTCGAGCGCCATCATCAAGGAAATTCATTGGTTCTTGCGTATGAAATTCAATCCGAATAAGAACTATGATAATCCTGCTCTGAAAAATGTGCTTCGTTTCCTCGTTCGTTGCGGCTGGGTGAACGCTTGGCACTTTTCGCGCGTAGACTATGCGCTCGATGTGCAAGGCCCTCTGAGTGCGTTCTATGTCCTTTCTCGCAAGACGGAGACTAACTTCGGCTCTACGCGCTATTATGGTATCCGTGGCTCTTCCGGCTATTTGCGCGTGTATGATAAGCGGCAGGAGCAGAAAGACAAAGCTGGTGATGATATCGGCTTTGAGTGGACGCGCTTCGAGTGGGAGCAGCGAGGAAATCGAGATTTTGATTTTACCTTTGACCAATTTAGCCGCATGGACATGAGCGGCATAGACGGTGCTGGCCGCTGCTTACAGTACGTTGCTCCGGAGAATATCAATCAAGCGTTGCTCTGCTTTAGCCGGAATATCCGCGCAAAATACAGAGAAAAGCTCTTCTCCCCTGTCACGGTAAAGAAAGAGCTTTTCAAAGAATTGCTTGACCAATACGTCAAGGAATATAGCTTGTCAGGTATGCGCGTTTTCACGGATTCACAGCTATGGGCCTTAGAACAAAATCAGGATTGCATATAAAAATCAATTTTGTTCAAAAGAGGGTAGCCCAAAAACGGTTTTTGGCTGTTTTTGCGTTTCTCCTTTCCGTAAGGATTAACTGCTTAGAGGCATTGAGTATACTGAAGATTCAAAAAAACGGTTTAATTCATCGCTCCTTCGCGCAAACTATTTCCGTGAAAACTTTTCATTGGAAAGGGTCTGATCGAATGAGCGAGCTTTTCTGTCATGCCAACTGCGTGTTCCAGTCCGGCGGACGCTGCGGCTTCAAATATTCCACAGTCTGCGGGATGCCGTCGTGCCGCAGCAACGCCTGCGTACACTATATCCCGCGCTCCGCGGTCAGCGGCGTTACGACCTCGCCAGCACACGCAGCGCTTCACCGACATTCTGCACCTCCGTCAGCTTCAGGCCGTCCGGACGTCCAAGACGGTTCCCATGCTGCTTTGGAATGATGCACTCCGTGAAGCCGAGCCGCCGCACCTCGCTGAGCCGTTGCGACAGATTGTTCACGTTCCTTAACTCGCCGGTCAGACCGACCTCGCCGATGGCGGCGACCTGCGCGCCGATGGGCTTGTCGAGATAGCTCGACGCCAGCGCCAGAATGGCCGCGAGATCGGCGGCGGGTTCGTCCAGCGTCAGGCCGCCGATGATGTTCAGATACGCGTCGCACTGCGACACCTTGAGCTGCCCGCGCTTTTCCAGCACCGCCAGCAGCATCGCCGCGCGGTTGTAGTCAAAGCCGTTGCTCGTGCGCCGCGGCGTCGGGTACGATGAGCTTGCCAGCAGCGCCTGGATCTCCGCGAGCACGGGCCGCGCGCCCTCCATCACACAGGTCACGCAGGTCCCCGGCGCGTCGGCAGGACGGCCGGAGAGCAGCATTTCCGAGGGATTTTCGACCTCAATGAGACCGTCGTTTTCCATCTCAAAGACGCCGATCTCATTCGTCGCGCCGAAGCGGTTCTTCGCCGCGCGGAGGATGCGGTAGGTCATGTGCTGGTCGCCCTCAAAATAGAGCACGCAGTCCACCATGTGCTCGAGCACCTTGGGACCGGCAATGGAGCCCTCCTTGTTGACGTGACCGATCACAAACACCGTGATGCCCTGCCCCTTGGCGAGCTGCATGAGCGTCATCGTGCAGTCCTTGACCTGACTGACGCTGCCCGCGGGCGAATCCAGCTCCTCGTTGTAGAGCGTCTGGATGGAGTCCACGATCAGAATGTCCGGCGCTTCCTCGCTGACACATTCGAGCACGTCGCCGAGACAGGTCTCCGAGAGCACATAAAGGTTCCCGCTCGCGACCTTGAGCCGCTCGGCGCGCATCTTGAGCTGGTGCGGCGATTCCTCGCCGGATACATACAGAACCTTGGCAAAGCGGCAGAGCTGACTGCAGATCTGCAGCATCAGCGTCGATTTGCCGATGCCCGGCGCGCCGCCGACGAGCACCAGCGAGCCCTTGACGGCTCCCCCGCCGAGCACACGGTCCAGCTCACCCATACCGGTCGAAAAACGCAGCTCCTGCTCGGTCTGCAGCTCGGCAATCGGATGCGCCTTGCTGCGCGCGAGCGCCTTGGTGCGCCCCTTCCCTGCCGCCGACGCCTTCGGCGCGGCCTGCTCCACGATGGAATTCCATGCACCGCAGGCAGGGCAGCGCCCCGCCCACTTTGCGGTCTCGTTGCCGCACTCGGTGCAGTAAAATACGGTTTTTGCCTTCATGGGGTCTCCCCTTTTCTGTTTCTTATGCTGCCGCTTGCCCACCGGCGAGTCCCGCGAGAAAGCCTGCGGCGACGGTCACAGCCAGCTTGCGCTGATAGTCCGTCTCGCAGAGCCTTGCGGCCTCCTCCGCGTTGGAGAGAAAGCCACACTCGACCAGCACCGCGGGACAGCTGATGTTTTTCATCAGATAAACGCTTTTGTCAATGACCTTCCGGCTTTTCTCGTTTCCCGGGTTCACCGCCGCGTTGAGCGCGACCTGTACGCTCTCGGCGAGCGCCTCGCTGCCCTCCGTGCGGGCGTGGAACGCCTGCGCGCCGTGGACGCGCCGCGAGGCCGGAAGGCTGTTCTGGTGGATGCTCAAAAGCACGGCGTTCGGCGTTTCATTCACCAGCGCAACACGGTTTTTAAGGTCGGAGGCCTTCTTCTCCCGCAGTGTTCTCGCGCCGTCGGAATAGATGGCGGCATCCTCCGTGCGGGTCATCCTTGTCTCACAGCCAAGAAAGCGCAGCAGCGCGTCAAGATCCTGCGCGATGGCAAGATTGATGCCGCTTTCCACCGTGCCGTCCGCCGCGACGGCGCCGCCGTCCTCCCCGCCGTGTCCCGCGTCAATGACGATCACCGACCGCTCCGGCACGCCAGATGGGCGAAAGACAGGCAGCGCACCTCGCACGAATGTTTCACACAGCAGGAGCACACCGAAAAGGAGCAGCGCTGCGAGCACCAAAATTTTTTTACGCAGAAGAACGATCAATTTCCTCACCCCGTGCAACGCTATGCGCGGGGACTTTTTTCTATTCTTCCATGGACATATTGTAGCAGACATCGGGCGGAAAGAAAAGCCCTGTTTCCTCTTTTTTGCCGCGGCGTATACTGGTATGAGCGCAATGCTCAATGCCAAGAAGGAGGAGACCCATTTGGAAAAGAACGATACGGCGGTGAAGATCTGCGGCACGACGGAGGGCCGTCTGCCGGGCAGCTGTGCGCCGCTGGCCTTTCCCTATGTTCCCGTGCAGTGCGACAACCCCGCACGCTATTCCCAGCAGGACGCCCTGCAGGCCGGCACGCTGTTCCCCGGCTTGAATCTGCCCTTCCACGCCGACATGGAGACCCGCTTCCCCGCCGCCAACACGGCGCTCAGCGAGCTGATGGCGCTTGACTTCGCCATCGACGAGCTGGGATTGTACCTCACCACGCACCGCGACGATCAGGAGGTGCTGGCGCTCTACTGGTCGTATATCAAGCTCGCGCGCGAGGGACGGGAGAAGTATCAGGAGAAGTACGGCCCGCTGCTTCAGACCGACCTGACGCCGGGCAGCTATAAGTGGCTCGATAATCCGTGGCCGTGGGATCTGGGAGGGAACGACTGATGTTTGTTTATGAAAAGAAATTGCAGTATCCGGTGAAGATCGCCAACCCCAACCCGAAGCTCGCCGCGGCGATCATCAGCCAGTACGGCGGCCCGGACGGTGAGCTCGGCGCTTCGCTGCGGTATCTCTCGCAGCGCTACTCCATGCCCTACCCCGAACTCAAGGGCCTGCTGACCGATATCGGCACAGAGGAAGCGTCATGGCCCCCTATTTTTGCCCGGTATTTTTCCAGTCCGTCCAGTACATAGACCCACTTGGCGGGCAGCAGATTGAGCGCCACCTCTACCCTGCCGTCCCGGTACACGGTCATCTGTTGGAGGAGGTGCCCGTAAAAGTCGTCGTCCGCCGTGCGCCCGCTGACGATGCCCGCGATGGCGGCGCGAATGTCCGGCTTTAGGGTCTGCGTGTCGGTGTTCAGCGTCTGCCGCTGTTTGATCGCGGCAATTTTCTCCTGCACCCGGTTCATTTCACTTTCACAGCGGGCTTTGGCGCGCTGATAGTCAGCCTTGGTGATGCTCTCGTCGAAAAAGCGGTCATGGATGGTGTCATTGCGGGCTTGCAGCTTTTCAAGCTCCAGTTCCAGCCGCCGCAGCTCCTGCTCGCCGCTGTCCTCACCGGACGCCAGAACGCTTTCCACAACGCGGGTGAGGCTCGATATGATCGATTTCTTATCCAGCGTCACGGCGTTCACAGAGCGCCGCAGAAGATCCATGGCGATGTCGTCCCGGATCTGCCGCCCGACGCTGCATCCGATGACATTTCCTGCGCCGTCTGTGCGCCGCAGGCCCTCGTTGGTGGCGGTAAAGCAGCACCAGCGATAATAGGAGCTTCCGTCCTGCCGCTTTTTGGTGCGGTGAGAGAAGCTTTTGCCGCACTCACCGCAGAGAATTTTGCCGGAAAGAGGATAGCGGTTGCCGTGTCCGCCGCTGCCTGTCGCACGGTTGCGGCGGGATAGCTCCCGCTGCACCGCCTGCCACGTTTCGCGGTCGATGATGGGCTCGTGGTGATCTTTTAGTTCTACCAGCGGTTCCTTGCCGTGGTTGTACTTCTTTTCGTGCGTCAGATAGTCCGGCGTGTAGGTCTTTTTCTGGATCAGGTCACCGCAGTATTTTTCATTCTTCAGGATCTTAGTCACGGTGGCAGACGACCAAAGGCAGTTGCCCTTGCTGCTGAGAATACCGGCCTCCCGCAGCTCCCGCGCGATGGTGCTGCACCCTTTGCGCTCTTGCAGGTACTTATGAAAGATGAGCCGGACAACTTCCGCGCCCTCCAGGTTGACGGTCATCTTGCCGCCGATCACGTCGTAACCCAGCAGCGAGCCGCCAAAAACGACACCCTTCTCCATGCTGCGCATCTGCCCCCATTTGGAGCGTTCAGAGGTCCTTCGGCTTTCGTCCTGTGCGAAGGAACTCATGATCGTCAGCCGCAGCTCCCCATCGTTGGTTCGGGTATCCAGGCTGTCATTGAGAAACAGCACGCCGACGCCGCGCCGCCGCAGCTCGCGGGTGATTTGCAGCGCGTCTACTGTGTTGCGGGTGAAACGGCTGACCTCCTTGGTCACGATCAGGTCGATCTGTCCCAGCTCCGCCGCATGGAGCATTTTATTGAACTCCACGCGCTTGTTGGTCGATGTGCCGGAAAATCCTTCGTCAGCATAGATGCCTTGCAACTCCCAATCCGGCTGGCGCTGGATGTACTCGCGGAAATACCGCTGCTGCGCTTCAAAGGAATTTGCCTGGTCTTCCTTATCCGTGGATACACGGCAATACGCTGCTACTTGTAACATAAAAACTCCTCCTTTTCGTGGTATCATACGATACAGAATGTGTCTTTGCAATTGTGTGAATAACGAAAGGCACTATTCCTTTACAGATTTTGATTTTCCTGTATTTCTTATCTGTTCTTCTAATTTTTGTACGCAGTTCCTACACTGCATTTCGTTAAGGAAGCCTTGCCGCTGCAAGGCGAGCAGGACGGCTCGCTGGTACGCGAGAAGAAAGTCCTGCCCGATCTCGTCTGCCGCCTGATTATGCAGCAACTCCGGTTTGCTTGCCATCCTGCTCCCCCCTTTCCTTGAAACTATGCGGAGAGACCGGTGAACTTGTTTGCCGTTTTCCCGGAAGCGGTTTCCTGCCTGACAGAAACTCAATTTCTGATTCTTGGCACGCTCGCGTCAATGACGGTCATGGCCTGCTTCCCCGAAAGAGAAACGCTCCGGCGGTCATTTAATTTTGTGGAAGATCGTTTGCGTTGAATTTAAACTTCCACAAAAATGATAGCAAGCGTTGACGGAGATTTCAATATGTGGTAAACTATTCGCGTGACAAATGATTTACCACAAACGATGCGGAGCTGTGTCCACGAATGGAGGAAAAGCCTTGAGAGCCTTGTATTGCTTGAGTTTTGGCCCCAAAAAGGAATATGTAGAAACGGATTTCAAGCCCGTGGAATATCGTCTCGGGACAACCCTTATTGCCTTTTTGTCCACAGATTTCGCTTCTTTACGGGCGAAATTACTGGTGCGAACAACGCCCATGATGGAAAATCAAGCCATTACCGAGATCAAAAATGCGCTGAGCGCGATCCACCCTTTCGGGGAGCGCTTTGTGCAGTCCCTCTTTTTTGAAGAAAAGCTGGCAGACGTGCTTGATGAACGCATGGAAGGTTTTGAGAAACTGCAAAAGGAACTTTCCGCCTTTGCAGATGCCGTGCTCGTACCGGACAGATCTAAGTTGAGCGCCAAGCAGAGTTTGGCGCTCTATATGAGCCGCGATTTTCAAGCTGCCACAGCGATCGCCGGTTTGGACCTGAAGATGCGCGCAGAACGAAAGCTGTATGTAGATGAGCAGAATTTTGATCCGGTGTTGGTGGCAGACCGCATTTCGACGCCACCAAAGTCCGTCCGGTTTGCCCGCATCGAGGGCTCGGACGATTTGGGTGCGACGCTGCTGACAGAGCTGCTGGAGATGGTCGAGCAAGGAATTGAATTGAAAAAGTGTGAATATTGTCATCGTTACTTTATCCCGTTCTCTTCCAAAGCTCTTTATTGTGATCGGTCAGTCGGTGATACCGGAAAAAGCTGCAAAGAACTCGCAGTCAAAGAGAAGCATGAAAAGAAAATCGCTGCCGATGATGGCTTAAAGCTCATCCGGCAGCGGATCAAGACCTATGATATGCGTGTTCGCCGTACTCCGGCTATTTACACAGATGCCGCATTTCAAATCTGGAAAGCACAAGCGGAGAATGCACGAAACCGCTATGTGAACGGCGAATTGACCTATGAAGAATTAGATGTGCTTACGCAGCTCCCAAAGAAGAAAGGCGAATAATAGACGAAGAAAATGCGAAATATTTGCGTATTTTTCTTGTTCTCTGCGTATACTGTGATATAATAAAGGCGAGGTGATGAGTGTGACCTTAAAAGAATTGCGTATTTCAAAAGGGTTGAATCAGGCCCAATGTGCGGAATACCTCGGTATGTCCACGCGCAACTATCAGAATTACGAAAACGATGCCGCAAAAGCAAACACAGCCAGATACCATGCGATTTATCAAAAGCTGGAAAGCTATGGTCAGCCTGTTGTCTCGGTTTCCTTACCCTCGCAAATGCCAGAGTTTCATACGAATGTTGTCACAGGTGCGGGCTTGCAGGCGTTGGCAAACAGCGTGGCAAAATACGGCAAGCGGGACTGCTTCAGCACCTTACAGAAGTTTGTGAACGGCTCCTATGATGGGAAGATCTGTATTTTATACGGTCTCCGCCGGACCGGAAAGACAACACTTCTGTTTCAAATGCTTTCCGAACTGCCCATAGAAAAAACGGCCTACATCAAGGTGCAGACCGCCGATGATATGTCACGGCTGACAAAGGACTTGAAAGTTCTGTTTGAACTGGGCTATCGGTATGTGTTTATTGATGAAATTACGCTCCTGAATGACTTCATCGACACCGCTGCCGTGCTTTCCGATGTGTTCAGCATGATGGGCATGAAAATCGTTGTTTCCGGTACGGACTCTCTTGGCTTCGCTATGGCAAACCGCGATGAACTGTACGACAGAAGCGTGACGATCCACACCTCTTTTATTCCCTTTCGGGAGTATGCGCGGCTTCTGAACATCCGTTCTGTCGATTCTTATATTGAATACGGCGGAACGCTGAAAATGGAAAATATGAGCTTTGACGATCCGGATGCCGCCTTTGACGAGGTCGCGTTTCGGGACGATGAAAGTACCCGGAAGTATATTGATACCGCCATCAGCCGCAACATTCAGCATACACTGAAAAATGACCATTACGGCGAATACTTCAATCAACTGCGTGAGCTTTACGAAAAAGGCGAACTGACCAACGTCATCAACCGCATTGTGCAGCACATGAACCACCGGTTTGTGCTGCGCGTGGTGGAGGACGAATTTAAGTCTCATGATTTTGGCTCCGCAAAGGAACTGCTTTTACATGATCTCCCTGCGGAACGGGCGACCGTTCTCTATGATGTCAATGAAAAGCAAATATTGGAGCGATTAAAGGCCATCATTGAGGTCAAGGAAAAGAGTGAAACAACCGTCCCGATCACGCAGGAGCATATCGACAAAGTGAAGAAGTATCTGCTTATGCTGGATCTGATCGTCAACTGTCCGGAACGGTACGAAAGCGGTAAGCAGGCAGAGCATATCGTCTTTTCCCAGCCCGGTATGCGCTATGCCATCGCAAAGGCTTTAGTCTACTCCTTGATGCAGGATGTCTATTTCGCATCGATCCCCGAAGCGGATAAGGCATATATCACAGGAAAGATTCTGGACGATGTAAAGGGCCGGATGCTGGAGGACATTGTTCTGCTGGAAGTCCGCAAAACCGCGCCCAGTACGATGGAAGCGTTCAAATTCAAGTTCGATGCCGGCGGCGAGTTTGACATGGTGATTTACGATAAAGCAAGTAAAAATTGCCGCATCTATGAAATCAAGCACAGCACCGAGGCCAACGAAAAGCAGACACTTCATCTGCGTGATGCAGAGAAATGCCAAATCGTTGAAAAACGCTTTGGCCCGATCAGCGGTAAATTCGTTCTTTATCGCGGAAAAGATACGTTAGCTGAGGGTGTTCAGTATTTGAATGTAGAAAATTTTCTGTGTGGTCTGAAGTGACTTTTTGAGGAGGATTTATCATGAACTATATTTTAAAGCAGTTCGATGAACCGTTGGTTAAATTCTCCGCGACAACAGATACCAGTGAGCCGGAGATCCAAATTCTTTGGACAAACGAAGAAAAAGCGGCATTGCTGCCGCTTGATCTGACGCTGACGCCGGAGGGAGTAAGCCGTTGGCTGCGCCGCCGCACGATCCCGAAGAATCGCGCCTATGTCCATAGCCTTTTGGCAAAATGCGGCTTAAACCTCAACCGTCCGCTCGGTATTATCAGCGTTTGTAAAGGACTATCCCTTAACGATTGCTATTGGGTCGTCGAGGACGGTGACACCGCTTCTTTCGACAAGGTAAATCTCTACGACAACCCATTCAGCAATGTTCTGGCCGAGCTTGCCTTTACCGGTTATGGCAGCAGTGTCCGCACTTCCCTGCTCTCCAGCCCGGAGTTTACCACCAATGGAATGCTTCGTAAATGCTGGCGGCGCATCGGCGGTAAGGTGTATCTCTATAAGGGCGGCACAGAGGGCGCGGCCAATACCGGCAACGAACCATACTCTGAGTTTTACGCCGCGCAGATCGCCGCCGCCATGGGCGTTCACGCGATCCACTATGGCTTATCCTGTTGGAAAGGCGTTCTCTGCTCCACCTGCGAGCTTTTTACCGACAAGGCGTATGCCTACCTCCCGATCGGACATCTCGTTTCTAAGGGCGGCATGGGGGCTGTCAGGACATATTACGAGAAGATGGGAGTCGAGTTTGTCAACGCACTGAACGAAATGCTGGTGTTCGATGCGGTGATCTGCAATGTGGACCGGCATTTTGGAAACTTCGGCGTGATGGTCGATAACCGGACGAATACCATCGTCTCCCCCGCTCCCCTGTTCGACCATGGCAATTCCCTCTTTAACTTTGCAGGCGCGGACGCCTGGGCGAACGAGACCGCATTGGAGGAATATATCGAAACGCTGTACCCCAGCGTGTACGATGATTTTCTCGGCACAGCCAAGGACGCGCTGACGCCGGAGCTGCGCGAGAAGCTGCGGCATCTGCTGAACTTCAAGTTCAAGAAGCACTCGCGCTATAACCTGCCCGAAAAAAGATTGCGGATGATGGAACGGCAAGTGCAGAAACGGGCAAGGATATTGTTGGATATGTAGAGTTAAGACCGCCAGTGAAAACCGGAGGTCTTAACTCACATACTCCGCGTATTCAATACGTCTTCATGTTTTTCAGATAGAACTCATAATGCTTAACAGACTCCGGTATCCTCCTTAGTCAGCGACATCGAGTGATGCAAGATAGTTTCTAATCTTCTTAAGCTCCATTTTCCTATCCATCTTATTTTCAAAAGCAATCTAATAAAATAGACTGTTTTCCGTATCACTTGCCGTTCTCTCTGCGGATATAGTTCTTATCCTGCAAGGACTTCATGATCCGCTTCACGGTTGCGATGGATTTACCCGTTGCGCTCACAAGTTCCTGCTGCTTGATGCTTGGGTTCTGTGCAACCCGCTCCAAAACAGCCAGTTCCTCCAGCGAGCAGTTCAAAGTATCAAATTGATACTTTGAAACTTTGGGGCTGATACTTTTGGAAGTGCTTTTGTCCGCAAAATCAATGTGCACCTCATTCCTTGCTCAGATCTTCCGTCTTGAAGGTCGTATACCCCTCATAGTAGTAGCTGTGGTCGATGCCTTTCATGTAGACCTCGCGGCTATTGATCTCGTTGGTCAAAGCCGCCTTCAGCAGCACCTTGATCTCCACGTCCTTGATGGGGCTGCGCTCCATGGCCAGTAGGTAGTCCTCTTTATCGACCTTGCTCCAATCCACCACCTGCCCGATGCCGGCTTTCAGCATCTGGTCAAGCCACAGGCGGGTACTGCGACCGTTGCCCTCGCGGAACGGGTGGGCGATATTCATTTCCACATACTTTTCGATGATCTCGTCAAAGGTGGACTGCGGCATCTTGTCGATGTTGGCCAGCGCCGCCTCCAGATACATCAGCGGCGCAAAGCGGAAATTGCCCTTTGCCAGATTCAGCGTGCGCAGTTCGCCTGCAAAGTCATAAATATCCTCGAAAAGCGCCTTATGAATGGCTTGCAGCGACGCGAATCTGCCGGGTGCCAGCTTGTCCAGAGAGCCGCTTTCAAACAGTTCTACGGCTTTCTTCTTGCTGATCCGTTCCTCCTCGCGGGCAAGCTCGGCGGAGTTGGTGATGCCAAGTTTATTTTCAAGTGCCATCGTGGGCCTCCATGTGTTTGTAAAATAGTTTCTCAGAGCGTATCCAGAAGATCGGCGTATCGCTCACAAATGCTTTTCTCCAACGCTTCAATGATACCGCTGATGATAAACTCAAAGGTCAGCAGCGTATGTGTTTCCTCCTCAACATCCAGCCTGAAGCGGCATATATTGCCGCCATGAACAGCCAGATCAATATCGCTTGTGCGGTGGAAGTTCTCTCGTGCTCGGGAGCCAAAAAGAATCACTTTTTGTAAGAGGTGTTTTTTTGTCAAAGTGGAAATCTGCCGGATGACCGTTGGTTCAATTCCATACGCCGTCATCCCGTCACTCCCTTCGATAGAGCTGCAGAGCTGCTACCATACCTATAACTTCACAAATTTATTATACCATAAAACGCCATCTCCACAAGCAAAAGAAAGAAAATAGCAGGGAAAATGTCAAATCTACAATGAGAACCTCCGGATGCCTTGACGTCGCTCTCCTGTGATAAAATATTATGAAAGGAAACATCAGCGCGCTGTGGTGCTTTGGGTGTAACCTGTGGAGAGATTTTCCTCCATGTTCAAAACTGTGCCGGTGTTTTCTTTTTTGTGCTCTATGCGCCCCTCTCGTGCGCAACTCCCCGCCGCCGCAAGAATTACAATATGATGGAAATTTATTTCCCCAATGTGGTCGCATTGTCGTAGTTCCCAATTTTCTCTCGTAGTGGTATAATAGTAACAGGAGGGACAGAAACACGGGAAATGTCGTAGTTCCCAATTTTCTCTCGTAGTGGTATAATGAAACTGTATGGGGGCTATCCTTTGCAAGAGTCGTAGTTCCCGATTTTCTCTCGTAGTGGTATAATAGGTGGGAGTCATACAACGTATTGTCATAGGTCGTAGTTCCCGATTTTCTCTCGTAGTGGTATAATTTTAATCACTTGAAATAACGCCCGTTTCTGGTCGTAGTTCCCGATTTTCTCTCGTAGTGGTATAATAAATTAAGCCTTTACTTTTCCGATAACTAGGTCGTAGTTCCCGATTTTCTCTCGTAGTGGTATAATCGGTGCGCCGATTTCGAGCAGGGCGCAGGAGTCGTAGTTCCCGATTTTCTCTCGTAGTGGTATAATAGGCGAAAATTGTGAACGCAAATCCAACGCTTTTAGCACGTCTTTCTTATCAAAAGGCAGGCAAAAGTACAAAAATACGGAACGATTTCTGTGAGAAGTCGTTCCGTATTTTTCTTAAAAAATCATCAGCTGCTCAAATTGCTGCGGTTTGTCGTATGGCGTCGGCTTGCCCACCAGCAGTTCAATGGCATTATACTGTTTTTCAGTGATCACCAGCATCCGCACAGAGCCCTTTGATGGAAGCGCCAGCAGAATTCTTTTCTTGTGGGTCTCCACGGAATCCCGGCCGTTGCAGATACGGGCGTACACAGAGTACTGCACCATGTGGTATCCATCGCCCACCAAAAAATTCCGGAACTGCGTCGCGCTGCGCCGCTCCGCCTTGGTTTTGACCGGCAGGTCGAACATCACCAGTATTCTCATAAGCCTATTCATACTGATGCAGCTCCAAGGGGATCAGCTCCGGCAATTCCAGCAGATTCTCCCCCGCTGTAACGCTATTGGCCAAAGCCGTACACACTCGGTCGATCGACAGCATGACCCTGTATCGTCTGCCCGCCTGCTTTACGAGATAATTGGTGAGATTGAAAAGCCCCGCTTTCTGCCGCGGTGTCAGCACATCATCGTCTTTGGAGAAATTCTGCGTCACATAGAGATCGACAACGGGGCGAAAGGGTTCGATCAGGTCGTCCGCCAGATTGAAGTTGTTCAACTCGCTTCGATGGTGCAGTCCGATGCAGGGCTCCAAGCCATGCACAACAAGATTTCTGGCAATTCCGGCCCGCATGACCGCATAGCCGTAATTCAGCGCCGCGTTCCGTGAATCATCGGAGCCTCTGAAAAAGCCGTTTCCGAACAGTGCCGGAAAGTAGAGCGCCGCCGCCACCGCCTCCCGGTTATCACTGTCATTGGAAAGGACTTTTCCGGCCATTTGCTGAAGCTCCTGCCATTCTTCCTTCCCCATCAGACGCAGGCACTGCGCCTGATTTTGTATTTTTCGGACGACGATCTGCTGCCAAAGCTGCTTTTGCAGCGGCTTGCCCATCTCGCACTGCGATAGCAGCAGCTTTCGCTGACGGCAGAACTGGTTGATCGGGAGCAACTGGCAACTTGGCAAATGCTTCTCGTCGCACAGAAATACGGTGATCCCATGATTGGCTATCGCTGCTGCCGCGTGGACAGACAGGGTGACCTGCTGAGATTCGATGAGAACAGACGAAATATCCTCCAACGGAACCGTGATTTTTTCCGCCTGTTCGATGACCAGCTGTTCTCGCTGTACACTGAGCCGCGCGGGGTTCGCCAAAAAGATATTCCGATATTCCATCTCAGCCCTCCTTGGAAAATGTCATCCGTTTTTCGGGGAGATCTACTTTGTAATAGTTTCCTAATACGTCCACCTGATATTTTTCGATGGACTGCAGGGTCTTAATGCCTAAGCTTGGCTGTAAATATCGCCGATCATGGGTTTCTATCTGTATTGCGCCAACTGTAATTCCTGCCGCGCGGTAATAATACATTCCCTCCTGCCGGACGATCTCCTTTTCGCCTGTACCGCCCTTGGCAAGATTCAGCTTGATCCCCTTGCGGCTCTGGATGCGTACCAAATCTCCCGGATAAAGTGAAAAAATAAAGTTTTCGTCCTTCATTTCTTTCCATTCCGAGTATGCCTTATATGCGACCACCGCCTTATTAGGCAGGCTTTCCTTCTTCGTATCCGCCACATAGATGGGAACGAAATAGTAGCCGTCATCCTCCACATAGAACACATCAATGCGGATCATGCTGCCATTGGCCGCGATGCCGTCGCGAACCGGCAATCCCACCGTGGCTTTCTCGCAGATCTTCACCTTGTCTACCCGCGGCCCTGGCGAACCATCCTTCTTGGGCTTATAAAACGGCTGGGCAAAGGCCTTCGCGCCATCGCCGCCGAAATCTTTCAGCCGCGCCAGCAGCGCGTCGTACAGCAGCGTATCACTTGCCGGATTATAATACCCCTCGATCTCACCGAATTTGTTGAGTTTCAGATTCGTCAGCGGTGTTTTCGTCACAGTGAAGCCATCGCCGCCCTTGCTGCTGCGAATGGTCTCCGCGTGGGCCGCGCCCGTCACCTTATGGTTCGGCATTCTGGAAACAAAAACAGGCTTGATCTCCTCGTCGCTTTCGTACGTCTCAAGCTTCAGCAGGTCGATTTGATGCCGAGGGTCGATGGGGTCGAGCCGGGCCTCCAGTTCCTGACGGAAGCGCTCCCACGGCTTCGGGAATGGGTCGCGCCGCGCTTCCTGCGGCAGTTCGATCAGCTCGCCTGTGGCGGGATCGACATAGCCCGCAGGCGGTCTTTCCCATGTCTCCCGGTGCTTGTTGTACGCGGTTAGGCGCTGTACCAGACCGGGGGTGGTCGTGGCGATCACCGCGGCATCCAGACAGTGATGCAGGTCGCCGTCCTCTCGGATCTTCTGCACGCCCCAGCGGCCTCGGAGCATGGATGTAACCGCGCCGTTCACCGCCTGCACCGGCTTTTTCCGGTAGTTAGACTCCGCAAAGGCGAGATGATCCCGAATCAGGTTATAGACGGCTCTTGTGATGTACTGTGTGTCCTTGAGGTTGCGATCAATAAACCCAGAGCTTTCCTCCTCGGTCAGCCGCCTTTTCAGCAGCTTCTGCCGCTTGCGGTAATTGTGGATCAAATTTTCCACCCGCACCTCGTAGCCGTGCCAGCGTGCTTCGTCCTGTCCAAAATACTCGTAGGGCAGGCGGTTTCCCTTCTGCCGGTTTTCGCTGGCCAGCACTAGGACCTTGTTCTGATAGCTGTCGTCAAAGCAGCGGCTGTATGGAATGATATGATCCACGTCCGCATAGCCCGGCTCAAACAGGCGGGCAATGTCGAGGTTCTGTCCGGAGTACAGGCACACGCCGTCCTGTTCCCGGTACAACTTGAATTTTACGATGTCCAGGCCGGTGGCATGGTCTCCCTTATATTCCGCAATCTGATCCTTTGCCTGCTCGTTGGCCGCGCGGTTATCATCCTGACGCTTTTCCATCTTGCGGCGCTCATCGAAGGTTCGGCTCATTTCACGAGCCAGTTCGATGCGCACCACATCCGGCGGGCCGTAGGTGCGGACTACCGCGTTGATAACCTTGATGGTCTGGGATACCGCTCTGCGGACTACTGGGTTCGTGATCTCCTCCATGTCGTTCAAGGACAGTCTGTTCGTCCGCTGTTCCGACCGCAGGCCCCGATGATCGCCGTAGACCCGCGTACACGCCTCATCGTAGCGCAGTCCTTCTTCCAGCAGCGGAATGAGCTTCTGCATCGCCCGAACGGAAAGGCTTCCGTATTTGCTGAAGGACAGCGGCAGCAGCGCCTCGTCAAACTGCGGTGGAATACCGGCTTCCCTCAGCGCCGCTATGCGCTTCGCGTCACTTTTGCACTCCGTCAAAATCGTAGCAATGGCATTGAGCTGCTCCTCGGTCAAGGTGCCGATCGCACCCTTGCCCACCTTGTCCAGCGCCATCCGCAGCTTGTGGTAGGACTGCATCTGCGGCCACTTGCGTTTCTCCGCTTCCTCTTTCGTTTTCTCGCCGTAATAGAGGTCGTTAAAGAACACATCGTCATCCAGATTCAGCTTCTTGCGGATCTGTCCATAGCTCAGCGATGCCGAACGGAGCGCCGCGCTTTTCAGCACTTCACGCTGCTCGTCATCCAACGGCTCCGGAGGCATCCCCATGCCGGTCAAGCGCATGCGGTTCAAGTCCTGTAAAAGCTTGAAATACTCAAATGTATAGGTCGCCTTTGCCGCTCTCTTTTCGTCCGGCTCAAAGGTGCAAGCACCCACCCTTTCCCCAATGCCGCCGGAAAACGGGCTGTCCCCGCCGGGGCCTTCGTCAAAGCTGCGCTGGCTCTCCAGAACGGAGAGATAGGCGGTCTCCATATCCTCGTCCATCCAGACCACGCCCAGCTTTCTCTGGGCGGCGAAAATCTGCCGCACCTCGTCTACAATGGCCGCGCGCTCCACGGTGAACCGGTAATCCTCTGCCTTATTGCGGGTCTGGTGGTAGCGTGTACCATCCGGATGTTTCTGCCAGAACCGCTCATCCCGATACATCATTTCGCCCACCGTGCGGTAGCCGTACTCGGCCATGCAGCGGCGGTTTTCCTCGATGACGGTCTTGACCTTCCCCGTCTCTTTTTCGTCCTTTGCCGCCTCTGCGGTGCTGTTGGACTTGTAGCCGCGCCGCTGAGCAAGATGGATCAGCACCCGAACCGCTTCCTCCTTGATGAGCGGGCGGTCCAGTGCCTCGGCGCGCAGCTGGTAGGGCGATTTTTGGAAGCCACCGGCGGCATACATGGCCTGTATATCTGCAACCGGCATGATGCCGCGCTGCTCCATCAGGTAACGGATGCGTTCCAAGCGGTGCCGATGGCGGCGCAGACGGCGCCGGGCGCTTCTTGCGTCCCGCCGGGGGGCCGCAAGGCTGGCACCTGTCTTTGGCTGCTCCGCCTTGTCAAAAATACGCACGCCCAAGTCCTGAATCCGGTCAGGTTCTCCGTTCGGCTGATTTCGGAGGACTGCCCAGCCGACAGAACCAATGCCAATGTCCAATCCAAGCGCATAATGAAATTCCGACATCTGAGAGGGCTCCTTTCCTAAAATACGAAGATACCCCGACCGATAAGGCCGGGGTAGGGCTTCGAGGTGTTCTACCTTATCGTAGTAACACGATTTTCCCTCGTAGTGGTATAAGGGTATATACAATATATCCTTTTTCACCAAGAATGTCAACACATACTTAATTTACCTCGTGTGGGATAACCAATGAGAAATTCGCATTAAGCGATATTGTTACTTTCTCTTCATGATTTATTGCTATCGATTACATCCATTTCACCTTCTGCCAAATTCGTGACTGCATCTCTTTGATTTCATTCAAATCAGATTGACGGACATAGCCGCAGGTGTTGGCAACACGGGCGATCTGGTTGATGTTGTTACCGATGGCTGACAACTCATGCAAAAGGTCAATAAAAACCTCCGGACGCCGGGGCTTGATTTTCTGTCCCGCGATCAACAGGCGCAAAAAAGTCTGCGTGGTCAGTCCAGACGCGACGACCTGATCTTTCAAATGCTTGAGTTCTTCGTCGTTTAAGCGCAAGGTAAGCGCATGGTTTCTCTGGCGCATAGATATTCTCCTTTCATCGGGGATTTTAAGGGGTTGCCCCCTTAACAAGCGCATTTGGATAGCCAAATGCTATGCTTGCGAAAGCAGCTTCTGTATAGCGGTTTCATTTTCGTGACAACGCTGTTGTAAAATTAACTTCTTGATTTATTGGTGTCCAATAAGTATAATAATTGCAAGAAACTTTTGAGGTGAATGACCGTGCTACACGAGGAACGAACTGCAAATATTCTTATCAACAAGGCGGGGGGAAACGCCGGTCCGGATGCCAATGGCTACCGCGTGGCTCTGCCATCTGCTTGGATGAAGGCCCTGGGCATCTCTGAGGGCAGCCGCACCGTAACGCTGCAATTCGATGGGGAAAGCATTACCATCCGCCGCCCTGCCGTGTCTGATTACGATGCCTTTCTGGCCAATGCCAGAAGCAGCGCTCACGCCCTCCTGATTCTGTACTACTACGATGGGAACAAGCTCTGTACGAAGATCTGCGCTGACCAAACCACTCATCAACTTGCCATCGAAAACGAGGTCAGTTCTCCCCTTTCCACCGCTTTCGGCGTGAACCGCAAGCCCACATGGGACGATCTGCAAACCTTCTTGAAAGACCGCTGTGTGCCGCAGGAGCGGGACGGTTTGAAATATTACCTGTCTGACTTGGGACTGGACTGCTATGACCCGCTGGCGATCATCCGCAAGACCGAAGGGCGCATGGCAGAGGATTCGTGCTGGATCAAAATTGTGGAGGGCTGAATATGTCGATCAGACTGACAACGGGAAGCCGCATCGCGGAAACCTCGTCTAAGGGCAATCAGGAAAAATGGCTGGCAGATGGCCGCTGGTACAAGCTGGATCTGTTCGGCTATGAAGGGCTGGCAGAAACCGTAACCTCTGCGCTGCTGGCACAAACCAATACCGGCGCGTTGGGCTTTCGCTATGTGACCTACCGCATGGAGCGGCTGGAAGTCCACGATCATACCCGCAACGGCTGTTCCAGTGCCAATTTTCTACGTCAGGACGAGGCCATCCTGACCCTTGCGGAGCTGCTGCGAAAAGGCGTTGGCCCGGACTGGCAGACCGCGGTAAACCGCCTGCCCAATCTTCAGAGCCGCCTTGCGTGGTTGGTGGAGCAGGTTGAGCGGCTGACGGGACTTGACCGCTTCGGCACCTATCTGACGCTGCTGTTCGAGGTGGATATGCTGTTCGGCAACGAGGACCGGCATCTGAACAACATCGCTGTGCTGCGCTGCGGTGATGGCTTTGACTACTGCCCCATCTTTGACTTCGGCGCGGGTTTGCTGTCCAACACACGGGACTATCCCATGGAAATCGAACCGGCCGCATTGGTGCGTCAGCTCAAGGCTCAGCCCATGAAAACGGGCTTTGTCCGACAGGTCCACGCGGCGCAAAATCTATACGGGCCGCAGCTTCGCTGCGACTTTGCCGAAAAAGAGATCATGGCGGCCCTTTCGGAGCCGCTGGAGTTTTACGCCAAGCGGGATGTTCCTTATATCCGTGACCGTGTGACGGCCTGCATCAAATTCCAGCGGAAAAAGTTATTCTGATTTTCTGCCGTCCTCCCGCAGCCACGCGCCTCGCAGCACCATGCGGAGATACGCCGCCCGCCCGATGCCGTGGTCCTGCGCGGTGCGGGTGAGCCGCTCATATTCTGCCTGCGTCAAGCGGAGATTTACCTGCTTTTCCCGTAAGTTCTCTTTGTTCTTCATCTGATGATCCTCCCTATTATTCTTTTTTCGGCTTGGTATATATTTATCTCAGTATCGCTCTACTCAGTCTTATTAGACGCTGAAAATCAGCGCACCTGAACGCTGATTTTCAGCGTTCTTGAAATTCGAAAATCGAAAGTCAAGAAATTCGGTTTTCGAATTTCAGGGGGTACAGTGCAGACGGCTTCCCCAACCCCTGCCGTTTCCGGCGCAGCAGGCCAGCTTGCTCCAGTTCGGATAGCAGCTTCTCCGCCTTGCTGTGGGCGCAGCCCAAGTCCTCCATAATACGGTTGATGCCATAGTAAACAAAGGCGCGCCCTTGCTTATCGAACCACCCGCTTTTGCGGGAAAGTCCCATTTTGTCCAGCAATAATCCGTAAAGTAATTTTGCTTCACAATTTATGTTTTTGAATGGTTCCTCCGTAAACAGCACCTTTGGAACACGGTAAAATGTAAATAGCTCTGATTCATGCTCGTAGAAATAATCCATATCGGTCCTCCTTGCCCGTTGGGGCATAAAAATAGCGGAGGCAGGCGATTGACCTGTCTCCGCTTTTTGCTTTTGTTTCCTTCTTGGGGCATTATTTGGACTCTCGCAGGATCTCAAGTGCGGCGCTTTTGATGTTGTTCATCGCACCTACCCACGCCATTTGATCCCGCGCCTTCAAGTCCTCGTCGATGCCCTGTGCTTCCGCCATTTGGCGTATGATGGTTTCCAGAAGCTTGTCCTCTGTGGTGTCCGGCTCCGGCGGCAAAAGGCAGGGATAATACTGCTCGCCCCGCAGCTCGTAGTAAAGGCCGTTCTCAAAAATGACCGGCGGCAATGGCGGTAAATTCTGTTCCATAAATTTCGCCCCTTTCTGCCGACATTGTATAGGAGAAATCCGTATAGCGCCAGTATGCGAAAATCATCGCTCTTCCCTGTTCTTTGCGCGGTAACGGGCCTCCAGCAGCTTGATGATCTCCCGCTCCATCTGCTGCGCAGAGTAATTGCGCGGGAAATACTTCCGCAGCGACTCGGTTTTGATGCGTATTTGCTCTTTCTGATTGGGCTTTTCCTCGGTGAGAATGGCGTACAGTACCTCCGGCGTCAGCTTTGCCTCGCGGGAGAGCTGCTTCATGCGGAGTGCCTGTGACAGCGATGGTGTGGCGTCCTCCTGTCCGATCAAGTTCCATAGCTCCGCCTGCTCATCACGGGTGAGATAGGACAGCTCCACGGCGGGAGAAAAGGCGATGCGTCCATCGTCCACCATCTGAAGCAGCGGCGGAACAAGGTTGGTCAGGCGGATATAGCGACGTACCGTATCGCCGCTTATACCAGCCTGTTTTGCAATTTCATCATCTGTCCTCAACTTTGTCGCAACTTGCGGCGAAGTTAAATCTGTTCGCTGCCCTTGCCGCTTCATTGCCTCCAACTTCATCTTGTAAGCAAACGCCTTTTCGCTGGGCAGCAGGTTTTCCCGCTGAAGGTTGCTGTCCACCATCAGGATCACTGCTTCATCGTCGGTCATTTCTCGCACCAGCACCGGCACGGTGGGCAGGCCCAATTTCTGCGCCGCCAGACGCCGCCGATGCCCGCTGACCAGCTCGTAGCCCGCCCCTTTTGGCCGGGCCAGTAAGGGCGACAGGATACCATAGGTGCGGACGCTTTCCACCAGCTCGTCCATAGCGGCGTCCTCCCGCACTTGATAGGGATGCTTTGCAAAGGGCGACAGCTTGTCCGGCGTAAGCTGTGAAATAAACTCCTTTACCATGTCGCCCCTCCCTCCGAAAGCGCGGCGGACACATTCACATGGTAGTGAAGGTTAGAGCCGCGATAGTGGTAGTCCGCGTCAAAGGAATGGAGCCAACCGGCGTTTCGCACATTCGCATTTTCACTCTCTTTTTCGGCCTGTAACCCTTGCGGCGCAAGGCTTTTCCGCATCTGTGGCCCTTGGGCTTCCTCAGTCGGCACGGAGGAGCTTGGGCATCTTGAGATGGTCGGCACCATCGTCCATCAGCTCACGCGGAACCTCACGGTAGATCAGATCAAGGAGGCCGGCTTCGATACCTATTTCGTCGACCACACGACCGGCGTGTTCCCGCAGTTCGCCTCCGGCTATCCGTGGTCGGCGGCGACGATGCAGGTCACGGGCGATACCATCGCCGACCTCACCGAGGACCTCGCCGCCGAGCAGAAGGCGCGCGTGACCTACGATAACATCCTGCGACTTTCCGACGATCCCGACGTCAACGACGTCATCAAGTTCCTGCGGGCGCGCGAGATCGTGCACTTCCAGCGCTTCGGCGAGGGGCTGCGGCTTGCCAAGGAAAAGCTCGACGAGAAGAACGTCTACTTCGTCAACCCCAGCTTCGACCGATAAAGGAACGGGAGGGCGTCCCTGCGGACGTCCTCCCAATGTCATGCCTTTTGCGTGAGCAGCTCCGCGAGCCGCCTGCGCTTCGTGCGCTGGTCGCCCTCGATGTGGAGCTTGGAATAGATCTGGTTTACATATTGCTTGACGCTTCCCTCGGAGAGAAACAGCTTTTCCGCGATCTCCCGGTTCGTCAGCCGCTGTGCCATCAGGCCGACCAGCGCATATTCCCGCTCCGTCAGCACGGCGAACGCTGCGGGGCGGACCGTCCCGCTCTGCCGCCGCTCCCCTGCCTCGCCCAGCGCGAGCACCCGTGCCGTGAGCGCGGTCTGCGTGCCTGCGGCAAGCAGCGGCTTGAGATAGCGGTAGTTCTCCGCAAACGGCATCACGATGCCGTCCGGCGCGGCGTCGGCAAGCGCCTGCGCCAGCAGCGTCTCGGCTTCCCTGCGCTTGCCCAGCCGCTCATAGGCCGACGCGGTCTGAAGGCGAACGTGCAGTGCGACGAGCGCGTAGTGCATCCCCTCGCACAGGGCGAGCAGACCTTCGCTGCGGCCGATCACCTTGGCGTAAGCGCCCTGAGCAAGGTACACCTGATTTTCGATCATCTCGATCATCGGCCGGCCCGGCGCGAGGATGCTGACCGAGGCGAGGCGGTGCTCGGCAAAGACCTCCGGAATTAGTTCGGTCTCGCCCCGCAGAGCGTGGCAGTAGGCGCTGACGGCGTTCCAGAGGTTGAGCCACGAGGCGTTGTGGTGCCGCAGCAGTTCCGTGCGGCGCTCGGCAAAGCTGCGGTGCGGCCCGACCTCCGCGTACCGGGAGAGGCGCTGCGCGAGGAAGTCGCAGCAGAGCGCCATATTCTCCTGCCCGTTGCCCTCGATCTGCGCGTAGGCGCTCTCCAGCGCGATGTGCGCGTCGGTGAAGCGTCCCTGCACAAAGGCGGCCTCGGCGCGCATGATGGTCTCCGCGCCCTGACCGTGACCGTTGGTGATCTTATAGTAGTGCGGCATACATTCGGCCATCTCGGCAAGCTCGCCCGCAAGCTCGCCCGGGGCGCGGTAGAACATCATCAGCACGGACGGCGAGCCGAAGGTCCAGCCGCCGCTCGAGCGGATGCTGATGGCGGGACGGGACATCTGCGCGCTGGCACTGCGGTGCAGACGGCTCATGGCGCTGATGTCGTTATAGCAGAGGAAGCTCATGATAAGGTCGCATTCGCCCAGCAGGTTGCCGCGCTCCTCCGCGGGCAGCTCGGGATGCTCATCCAGTGCGGCGAGCAGGAGCGCCTTGAGCTCCAGCATTTTCGGGATATTGCGCCAGTTGAACATACTGCGCATCAGCACCAGAAGCGCGAACGGGTGCGCCTTCAGAGCATCGGCGGGACATTCGTCGAGAGCGGCCGGCACCTCCGACGGGGGCAGCGACGCGAGCAGGATGCCCGCATCCTCCTGCACCACGCGCAGCAGCGCGTCGTAGTCCCCGCAGCGCCGGTAGGCCGCCATGGCGTGAAGATACTGCCCTCGCTCCTCGTACCATGCGCCGTAGCGCTCCCGGCAGCGCCGCTGCGTCTCCGCGTCCAGCGTCCGGAAGGTGCGCTCCGCACATTCCTTCATCATGTGGTGGAAGCGGTAGGTCACGCCGTCCGGCAGACGCTTGACAAAGGCGTTCTGCGCGGTCAGCACGGCGAGCAGCTCCTCCGCGTCGGCGTCCCCGGTGACAAAGCGCGCCATTTCCGCGGTAAATTCGTCGGCAAGACCCATCACCGCGAGAAATTCCTGCTGCCGCTGCGGCAGCGGCTCGATCATGGCGGCGGTGAACATGGTGAAAATATCGGAATCACGTTCGGGCAGCGTCCCATGCTCCGAGAGCGTCCGCAGGTTCAGGTAGACGGCGGAGAACCAGCCCTCGCTGGAGTAGAGCAGCGATTCCGCCTGCGCGTCGGAAAGCTCCGTGCCGCAGCGGTGCGCGTAAACGGCCAGCTCCGTATGGTTCAGCCGCAGCTGCTCTGTGCCGAGCCGGTAGACCCTCGCCCCCAGCCGGACGATCTCCGCGGCGGGCAGAAAACGGTCGCGGCTGGCGATGATCAGGTGGACGTTGGCGGGCAGGCGGCCCGCAAGCATACAGAGAAAGGCGGTCACGCGTTGGTCTGTGAGCAGGTGAAAATCGTCGATGAACAGATAGCAGGGCGTTTCCCCCGCCAGCTCATGGCAGAGATCGTCCGCCAGCAGCCCGCCGCCGGCGGCGTCCGTGGGACAGGCATACTCCCGCAGCAGGTCGATGCCCGCGCGGGCAAAGGCGTCCTGCGCGCTCCGCCAGAAGATCGCAAGATTGTCGGAATACACGCTGATGCGGACGACGCGCAGCGGCCCGGCCTTTGCGCGCTCCTCCAGATACCAGTTCACCGCGGTGGTCTTTCCGTAGCCCATCGGGGCGACCACGGTGGTCAGCGCGCAGCGGGAGATCGGCCGCAGGCTCTCCTGCAGCCGCTCGGATATGTAGATGGTGTTCAGCTTCCACTTTGGCTTCGGCATGGTGCTTCCTCCGTGCGGCGATGTGCTCTGACAATATTTTATACGAAAACCGGCCCGCTCGCAAGCGGAAAAAGAAAAGAGGAATGCCGCGCATCCCTCTTTTCTTCTCTGCTGTTTTATGCGTTGATGGCCTCGTCATAGACGGCGGTGGCGGCGGAATAGCTCGCCAGGAGCTTATCGCGGAAGGTGTTGACCAGTTCCTCGTTTCCGTACACGGAGAGCACGCTCTGCCCGACTGTGACGATGACCAGCTTATCCGGGAAGCCGCACATCCAGTGCTTGGCCTGAATGGTCGTGCGCAGGTCGTCCGCGAGCATGGCGACGTTGTTCGCGTCGGCGACATGGAACGCGCCGCAGGTGAAGGTGTTCAGATTCATCATGTGAACGAGCGAGGCGGCGCTGTCGATGAGTGAAGCGTCGTCCGCCGGGAAGGTGAGCAGATAGCTGAGGCTGTCGGCATTGCTCACGTCGAAGCTGCCGGGCGCGCCGTCTACGGCGTGCTCGGAATCCCCTCCGGCGGCAGGGAACTTTTCTTCATCGCTGTATGTATTCCAGATCGCGTTGAGGATCGTCAGCGCGTCGTCGACAGCCGCGGCGGGCTTGTCCTCTGCCGGGGTCTCGGGCTTGGGCGTCTCGGTCGGCGGCTCTGCGCTCGTTCCCTCCGCAGGCTTTTCAGCCGGCTTTGGATTGGGCTTCTGCTCGGGCTGCTTTTCAGGCTCCTTGGCAGGCTCCTGCTCCGCCGGCTGCGTCTGCTCCGGCTTGCTGTTGTCAGCCGGCTGCGTCTGCTCCGGCTTGCTGTCCGCCGGCTCCTGCTCTGTTGGCTGCGTCTGCTCGGGCTGCTCCGGCTCGTCGGGCGTCCCGGTCGTTCCGCCGGACTGCTCCTCTCCGCCGCCCTGCTCCTGCGGCGGCGCGTTGTCATCGTCGGGCGGCGCGGCGTCCTTGCTGCCGCAGGCGGCGAGAGACAGCAGCATCGTGAGGATGAGAATGAGGGAAAGCGTTCGTTTCATGCGAATGGTTCTCCTTGATAGATCGTTCTTTTGACCGCGTGCCGCGGTCCTGTACGAATAGACGAAGGAAAGCAGAAAAAAGTTCCCGATTTTTCGATGTTTTTTTCGGACGCGTTTTGCTCAGCCCACGCGCAGCTCGTAGTTGACAATATCGAGGTAGCGGCCGAATTTCAGCCCCACCTCATGCAGGGTGCCGGAGTAGGTGAAGCCGAATTTCTCATGCAGGCGGACGCTCGCCGCGTTGCCGCCCGCGATGACGGAAACGACCGTGTGCGTGTCCGCGTCCTCGCGCGCCAGACGGAGAACGGCCTCCATCAACGCGCTCGCAATGCCGCGGCCGCGGCTCTCGGGCGCGACGTAAACGGAAAGCTCAACGGTTTGCAGATAGGCGTCGAAGTCGCGGTAGGGCGAGAGCGAGGCGTAGCCGAGGACCTTACCGTCCTCCTCCGCCACGAGCAGCGGATGGTTGCCGGTGTTGTGCGCGGCGAACCACGCCTCCCCCACCGCGCCCGCGCGGGGCTCTACGTCGAAGGTCGCCGTGCCGTTTTTCACCTCGTAGTTGTAAATGTCGAGCATCGCGGAAAGATCGCGGCGCTCTGCCGTGCGAATGTTCATCAAATGCTCTCCTTTTCAGGAAAACAGGCCGAGCTGTCCGCCATTTTCGCCGTTTTCCGGATCATCTTCGGCCTTGCCGCCGAGCAGCGCCAGAAATTCGTCCTCCGTGAGCACCGGAACGCCCAGCTCCTGCGCCTTGCGCAGCTTGCTTCCGGCGGCCTCTCCGGCGACCACATAGCTTGTCTTTTTGGAGACAGAGCCGGCGGCCTTGCCGCCGTGGTCAGCGATGAGCGCCTCGGCCTCGTCGCGCGTGAAGCGCGTGAGCGAGCCGGTGAGCACAAAGGTCTTGCCCGCAAAGCGCAGGTCCTGCGGGGCTTCCGTGCTGGTCATGTTGACGCCTGCGTTTTTCAGGCTTTCGATGAGGTCGCGGGACTGCCCGTCCGCGAACCAGCGCTGCAGGAACTGCGCGGTGATCTCGCCGATGTCATCCACGGCGGTCAGCTCCTCGACCGTGGCGTTCATCAGCGCGTCCATCGAGCCGAAGCGCTGCGCGAGCACACGCGCGGCCTTTGTGCCGATCTGGCGGATGCCGAGGGCGCAGAGCAGCTTGGAAAGATCGTTCTGCTTGGAGCGATCAATGGCGGCGACGGCGTTCTGCGCGCTCTTGAGGCCCATGCGGTCGAGCTGCGCAAGCGTTTGCACGTCGAGACTGTAAAGGTCGGACGCCTTGCGGACAAGTCCGGCATTCACCAGCTGCTCGAGCAGCGCGGGACCCACGCCGTCAATGTCCATCGCCTCGCGCGAGGTGAAGTGTGTGAGGTTGCGCAGCAGCTGCGCGGGACACTCCGCGCCCGTGCAGCGCGTGGCGCTCTCGCCCTCGGCGCGGTAGACCGGCGCGCCGCAGACCGGACAGCGGTCCGGCAGACGGTAGGGCTGCGTGCCGTCGGGACGCTTGTCCTTCAGCACGCGCACGACCTCAGGAATGATCTCGCCCGCCTTGCGCACCACGATGGCGTCGCCGACGCGGATGTCCTTCTCGTCGATGAAGTCCTGGTTGTGGAGCGTCGCGTTCGTGACGGTCGTTCCGGCCAGATGCACCGGCTCAAAGACCGCCTTCGGCGTCAGCACGCCCGTGCGCCCCACCTGCACGACGATGTCCGTCACGCGGGTCTCCTTCTCCTCGGGAGGGTACTTGTAGGCGATGGCCCAGCGCGGCACCTTGCTCGTTGAGCCAAGAATTTCTCGGTCTGTAAGGCTATTCAGCTTTACAACTGCGCCGTCCATATCGTAGGGCAGCTCTGCGCGCTCCTCGCCGAGACGGCGGATCTCTGCGAGCGCGTCCTGCACGTTGTCGACCACCTTGTTGCCGATGACCTTGAATTTCTGCGTGCGCAGATAAGCAAGCGTCTCGGCGTGGGTCGTGAAGGTCTGTCCCTCGGCGAGCTGGAGGTTGAAAACGGCAATATCCAGCCGGCGCTTCGCCGCGATCCTCGGGTCAAGCTGGCGCAGCGAGCCGGCGGCGGCGTTGCGGGGATTGGCAAAGGTCTGCTCCCCGTTCTCCTCGCGCTCGGCGTTGAGCGCGGCAAAGACCTTCTTCGCCATGTAGACCTCGCCGCGTACGATGAGGCGCGGCAGTTTCTCCGGCAGCACCATGGGAATGGACTGGATCGTGCGCAGATTCTCCGTCACGTCCTCGCCCACGCGCCCATCGCCGCGCGTGGCGCCGCGGACGAACACGCCGTCGCGGTACTCGAGCGCGACGGACAGACCGTCCACCTTCGGCTCCACGCTGTATTCGACGTGCTCGATCTGCTCGCGCACCTTCTCGTCGAAGTCCACGACCTCGGCGTCGGAGAAGGAGTCCTGCAGGCTCTCGAGCGGGACGGCGTGCGTCACCGGCTCGAACTTCGTCAGCGCCATGCCGCCCACGCGCTGCGTGGGCGAGTCCGGCGTGATCTCCTCGGGGTGCTCCTTCTCCAGATTGGCCAGCTCGCGCTGGAGCATATCGTATTCATAGTCGCTGATGCTCGGCTCGTCGAGCACATAGTAGCGGTACGAGTGTGCGTTGAGCGTGTCGCGCAGCTCCTTTATGCGTTCCTTGTAGTCCATGGCGTTCTCCCCTTTTATCCGGCGTTGTTCATAATGAAGTCCTCGGCGGTGGAGGACATATCCTCGCGTGTGTCGAAGTAGGTGTAGGTATCCGGCACGGAGCCGACGATGACCGTCTCGGCGACGGCGCAGCGGTTGGTGACCTTGGTGACGGTCGAAAAGCCCGGCAGCAGGACGCTCACATACACGTCCACCACCAGCCGGATCTCGTGGCGCGTCTGGTTGATGCCCGCGGAGGTGAAGGCATTCTCAAAGTGCGCCGAGGACGAGCCGACCGACTGCATTTTGATGTGCAGGAGCGGCCCGCGGCCCGCGAGCAGCGGCGAACCGGTCAGGCTCCCGAGCGGGATGGCCAGCTCGCGCGTGGAGACCTCCGAGAGCCTTTGCAGCACGTCCGCGAGCACGGCGGACTGCAATCGGTTGAACTCCGCCATGTTGCTCTTGACCGCCGTGATGTGTCCCTCGTTGTCCTTTTCCAGCGAGATCAGGCGGTCGTAGTCCACACCGGCGTCGTAGAGCGTTTCGTTCACCGAGGTGTTCACGACGCGCGTGACGGCGTTCGAGACGCGCGCGGTGGCAAGGCTCGTGAGAATGGGCCGAAGCTGCGTCATCGCGGTGACGGCGAGCGCGATGAGCGCGGCGCAGACAAGGAAAAGCAGCAGCCGGCGTTTCTCCCGCCCCGTCATGCCGCGGCGCATATAGCGGCGCATGGGCGTTCCCCCTTTCGGGAGAATCTATGCGCCCACGGCTTTTCCCTATTCGCCGAGCTTTTTCACCATTTCCTTGTAGGCCCTGCCGCGCTCCATAAAGTTCGCGTAGCAGTCGAAGGCGGCGCAGGCGGGCGAGAGCGTCACCACATCGCCGCTCTCGGCGCAGAAGTAGGCGGCGTCCACCGCCTCCCGCAGATCCTTGCAGCGGAGGATCCGTGGCCGCTCCGCTGCGGTCTCATAGGCTTCGCTCTCCACCACCGCGCGCTCGATGGCGTCGGCGGTCGCGCCGCAGAGGATGAGCGTCTTGACGTGCTCGACCACCTCGGGCGCAAGGGGTGCAAAGGGAATGTGCTTGTCATACCCGCCCGCGATCAGCACGACCTTGTGCGGGAAGGCGCGCAGCCCTGCGATGGTGCGCGTGGGACTGGTGGCGATGGAATCGTTGTAATAGCGGACGCCGTGCAGCTCGCGCACGAATTCGATGCGGTGCTCCACACCGGCAAACTCCCGCGCGACGCGGCGGACGGTCTCATCGCGCACAAGTCCGTCCACGGCAAGGAGCGCCGCCATATAGTTTTCCACATTGTGCCAGCCGGGAAGGCGGATGTCCGCCAGCGGCAGGACCTCGCGCTCCCCTGCCGCATCGCGTAGCCAGATCGCACCGCCGCGCACGAACGCGCCGTCGGCGACCTCCTCCTGCCGCGAGAACAGACGCGCACGTCCGACCGCCTTGCCGCTCAGATCGCGCGTGATGGCGTTGTCGGCGTTGAAGATGGCGGTGTCCCGCGCGCTCTGGTGCAGGTAAATATTTTCCTTGGACGCGATGTACTCCGCCATGTCGCGGTGCACGTCCAGATGGTTCGGGGCGAGGTTCGTCAGCACCGCGACCTGCGGCGAGTACGGCATATCCATCAGCTGGAACGACGAAAGCTCCAGCACCGCAAGATCGTCCGGCGTCATCTGCTCCGCGTCCGCGAGCAGCGGACGGCCGATGTTGCCGCCGAGCCACACGCGCCGTCCCTCGGCCTTGAGAAGCTCGGCAATGACGCTCGCGGTGGTGGTCTTGCCGTCGCTGCCGGTCACGCCGATGATCGGACACGGACAGACGGCGAAGAACGCCTCCATCTCGCTCGTGATGACCGCGCCGTGCGCCTTCGCCTCCAGCAGCTCCGGCACGTCGGGCCGCATCCCGGGCGTGCGGAAGACGACGTCCGCGTCCAGATCGCGCAGATAACCCTCGCCGAGGTGCAGCACCGCGCCGAGCGCCTCATAGTGCGCCGCCGCGCCGCCGAGCGCCGCGCGCTCCTTCCTGTCGCAGGCGATGACCTTCACACCGTTCCGCGCCAGCAGCTCCACGAGCGGACGGTTGCTCACGCCGAGGCCGATGACCGCGGCGGTCTTTCCCTTCATGCCTTGCAGATATTCGTGCAGCGTCATACACAAATACTCCCCTCTGAACATTCGCAATATATAAAATTATACCGCGCCTGCCGTATTTTATCAACGATTTCCCTGCACAAATTTTCTTTTGCATTTTCCCTATGCTTGCCGCGCAACGGCAAAGCGGCGTTCTTCCCCCTTGACTTTGCCCGCGCCGTCCTTTACAATAAGGAACGCGAGTAAGACAGGCGGTCGCGCGGCAAAGCCGAAAGGCTTGCTGTGAGGAAAGTCCGGGCTCCACAGGGCAAGGATAACGGGTAACGCCCGCCCAGAGCGATCTGAGGAAAAGTGCAACAGAAATAAACCGCCGGAGGCGGCTCGCGCCGCCTCCGGCAAGGGTGGAAAGGTGCGGTAAGAGCGCACCCAATGGCGTGTGAAAGCGTCCATTGCTGTAAACTCTATCCGGAGCAACACCGCAGAGGAAGCAAGGCTTGCCCGGCTGCTTCCGAGAAGGTGGCTGGAGCATACCGGCAACGGTATGCCTAGATAGATGACTGTCGATCACAGAACCCGGCTTATAGTCCCGATCGTGTAAAAATGCCGCCCAGATGGGCGGCATTTCTGCGCATTATGAAGTGCTTGACGCACCGTTTCAGCAGCCGGCGTTTTTCAGCTCGGCTACCAGCTGCACATAAAACTCCCTGACGTCGAAGCCTTTTATATTCTCCCGGTTCAGATCGACCATGTCCCCGTGCGAGATCCCGCGGCGGCCCTGCGGCATGAGCAGCTGATACCGGCTTCCCCACTCAAAGGAATCCACGCCGACCAGCCCGTCGTTTTCTCCGTCGAAGTACTTCACGAACCGGTACGTCAGATTCAGCGGGAAGCGTCCGTAGGACGGCTTTTTCTGCACGGAGCCGACTGACTGACAAAGCACATTCTCCGGATCGGTCAGCAGCGCATTTCTTTCCACGCATTTTTCATGCGTCAGATCCGAAACCGCCTCAAGGAAGTCCGGGTCGGTATCGCCGAGCTTCGCAGCGGCGGCATTATATGCCTTCGCAAGCATATTCTTGAATTTATCCGAGGTTTTCTCAAACAGATAATCGGCAAATTTACATCCCCTGTGCGGCGTGTTGATCGTCGTGACCGATGCCACCAGTCTCGCTTCCGCCGGGTCTGAAAGCAAATACCGCACGTCCAGGCCGCCCTTCGAATGCGCAATGATATTCACCCTTTCGCAGCCGGTCTCCTCGATGATCTTATGGATGCGCACCCTCAGCTCCTCCGCGCTTTTCGCAACGGACGACGCGCTGTTGTGATCTCCGTAATAAATGACCGCTCCGTTTTCCGTAAGCTCCTTCGGAATTCTTCCCCAGTAGTTTATCAACTTGAAGTCGCGGAAGAACACACCGTGTACCAGCAAAAGCGGATATTGGGTCGCGCAGAGCTTTTCGTTCTTCCGTGATGCATTAAGCGCATACTTCGCTTTTTCAAAGCGGTATTCCTCGTCGGCAGTACGAATGATATTCAGAAGCATGACGATATTTGCGATTGGAACCCACGCAAGCACGATGCCCAGCACGCGCTTTTTCAGCCGCAACTGGTCGCAGCAGATGTAGGCGAGCAGGATCCCGGCCCAGAAGACCCACGAGCAAAGCAGGATCACCGCCACCGCACCGATAATAAAAAGCGTTCGATTTGTGTGCCACTGTGAAAAGCCCAGCGGCGGCTTCAGGAAATCGTACAAATAGAGCGTGCCGAAAACGCATACCAGCACAAGGAATATTTTCAGCAGGATGCTTCCCGCTTTGCAGCATTTCAGTCTTTTCACTCCGCTTTCTCCTTTTCCTGCATCAACAGTACGGACTTTGCGTGCTTATAAATATATCATACCATTCCTGTAAGGAAACGGCAAGCGCTGTGGATGCGATTCTGTATTTTCCGCATGGCAATTTGTGTCTCGTCTAAAGAACGTAAAAAGCTGCAAGCCCGTTTCAGGCTTGCAGCTTGCCATCTGGCACCCCAGAGACGATTCGAACGTCCGACCCTTCGCTTAGGAGTATGGCTTACCATGTGATACACGGTTCGGATGTAACTTCCAATATCAT
>ERZ772820.342-NODE-342-length-46848-cov-67.434980_pt1 | contig 46848 bp, 46 predicted proteins | sample MGYA00511377_ERZ772820 | MGnify/ENA primary metagenome ERZ772820 (study PRJEB29015, sample SAMEA2737684) | human gut metagenome | biome: human gut; feature: human-associated habitat; material: faeces | place: China | collected 2012 ... | reverse complement strand
TCGAGAGCGTCCCGAAAAAACTGATCCTCTGCCTTTGCAGCACCTGCGCCGATAATTTCTACGGCACGGGTGCTTATTATTTACGCAGGATCGACCCGTTACAGGTAGCGAAGGACACTTGTACCTACTGTAATCAGCGGAAAGGGTATGACTATGAGCTTGTACCGAAGAAGCGGTAAGGAGGCGGCCTATGGAATCACAGATAGCCTACAAACTGTTATTTACTGACTATCCCGATGTAGTCAATGTTGAGCAAATGTGTGAAATGCTCGGCGGCATCTGCGATAAAACTGCCTATCGGCTTTTGAAGTCCGGCAAGATCAAGGGTTTTATTGTCGGTCGCCGCTATCGAATCCCGAAGCTCAATATTCTGGAATACTTGGACTTGATAGAAAAATCTACTGCGTAAAACCTCGTTTGCACATTTGGCCGATGCGCTTCGATCTGCTACAATATTAGTGTCAATGGCAGATGAAACTACGCTGTACCGATCAAAGGAGGTTTAATTATGGTAGCAGGACATCTGCGAGAAAAAAACGGGTACTATCATATGGTACTGAACTATGTGGACGAGTACGGCAAACGGCACACGCCGTCCAAGTCTACGGGTCTGACGGTAAAGGGAAACAAAAAGCGTGCCGAAAAGATGCTTTCCGAAGCTCGTGCCGCAAAAGAAGCCGAATTAGAGGCAAGAGCGATCGAACGAAGCACAGGCAAAGCCCCTGCGGGCACGATCCTTTTCACTGCATTTCTGCTTGACTGGCTGGAAATGACGAAAAAGAATGTGGAGGAAACCACCTACGGGGCGTATTCGATGGGAATCAAAAGCAAAATCATCCCGTACTTCGAGGAACACCACCCCAGTCTTGCATTGCAGGATGTTACACCCAAGCACATACAGGACTACTACACCTACGAATTGACGGTGCGAGGTGTTTCTGCAAATACGGTCATACATCGTCACGCCAATATCCGCAAAGCCCTACAGCACGCTTTCAAACTCGGCCTGATTGACTCGAATCCGGCAGACCGGATTGAACGGCCCAAGAAGGAAAAGTTCGTAGGCAGCTTCTATGAGGAAGATGAGCTGAACCATCTTTTTGAAGTTGTCCGTGGCGATCCCATTGAACTTGGTGTGATCCTCGGTGCATTTTACGGCCTGCGCCGTAGCGAGGCGGTCGGTCTGAAATGGAATGCCATCGACTTCAAGAAAAAGACCATTACGATTCGGCACACCGTTACACAGGCGACCATAGACGGCAAGAGCAAAATCATCCAGAAGGATCGCACAAAGACGAAGTCCAGCTATCGCAGCCTGCCGCTTGTGCCACCGTTTGAGGAATTGCTGCACCGTCTGAAAACGGAACAGGAGCTGAACAGAAAGCTATGCGGAAAATCTTATTGCAGGAAGTTTGCCGATTATATCTATGTCAATGAAATCGGTGAGCTTGTGAAACCCGGCTATATCACACAGCATTTCCCGCTGATCCTGCAAAAGAACGGTATGCGGAAGATCCGCTTTCACGATCTTCGTCATAGCTGCGCAAGTCTGTTGTATGCAAACGGTGTCAGCCTGAAAGAAATTCAGGAATGGTTGGGGCACAGCGACATTTCGACCACCTCAAACATTTACACGCACTTGAATTTCAACTCGAAGATTGCGTCTGCCAATGCGATTTTGGGCGTATATCCCTCCGCATGATGCCTTATGTCCCTCCAATGTCCCTCCTGAAATCAGCCTGCAAACGGCAAATCTGATGATATGGAAGGGACAGTACATAAGAGCTCAAAGCATAAAGAAAAGCCCGCAAACCCAGTCGTATCAAGGGTTTACGAGCCTTTAAGGGGTGGTGCCGGTGGCGGGGGTCGAACCCGCACGGGTTATTAGCCCAACGGATTTTGAGTCCGCCTCGTCTGCCAATTCCAACACACCGGCATCTATTATTTTAAGTCATCTCCCGATGCTCCATCCGAGAAAACGGAGGGACATCATAGAGGGACATTAAAACCAAATTGCATATTCAGTTCTCAAAAAGCCTTGTAAAATCAAGGGTTTCCGCCAAGGTGGTATGAAACGGCATTGTGGATTTTGAGTCCGCCTCGTCTGCCAATTCCAACACACCGGCATCTATTATTTTAAGTCGGCCCAAAATACCCCAGCCGGAAAACGGAGGGATATTTGGAGGGACATTAAAACCAAAGCACTTATTCAATTCGTAAAAAAGCCTTGAAAATCAAGGGTTTTCAGCCACGGCGGTATGCCTTGACGCAGTGGATTTTGAGTCCCGTACGTCTGCCAATTCCATCACACCGGCAAATTTACCTTTTTATTATACCTGCGGACGGAATAAAAAGCAAGCAGAATTTCACGCTTCCCCCGGTTTTGCACGTTTTCCCGGTTTTGCGGTGTTTTTGGCTCAAAACACCCGGCTGCACAGCCAGTAGATCAGGCCATAGATCGCGCTGGCGCAGGTGCCGAACACCAGCACTGGCCCGGCGATGGTGAACATTTTGGCGCAGGTTCCCAGCACGACGCCCTCGGTTTTGAACTCGACCGCCGGCGAAACGATGGAATTGGCGAAGCCCGTGATCGGCACGAGCGTTCCGGCGCCGGCCAGCTTTGCAATGTCGTCGTAGACGGCAAGACCTGTCAGAACGGCGGAAAGAAACACCAGGCAGATGCTCACCGCCGACCCGGCCGTCTGCTTGTCCAGTCCCGCGGCGGTGAAACCGTTCATCAGCAGCTGGCCCAGCGTACAGATCAGGCCGCCCGTCCAGAAGGCGTTGAACAGATCCTTCCACAGCTTGGATTTCGGCGCCATCCGGTCGACCAGCCGGCTGTATTCCGCATTGCTCATTTGCATAAAAACTCCCCCTTTTTTCTATAGTATTCCCGCAAAAATCGCTCCGAGCGGTTTGAAATGACATCGCCAAAAATTTCCAGTCATCGACGGTGCACAACCTCGCCAAAAATGTGTTTTTGGCAGGACACTTCCCGGAAAGAATATCCCCCCGCGCTATGGTGATTTCGTCAGCTCTTTTCCCAAAAAATAACAGGACAAATCACTGGTATTCAGGAATAATTTAAGATATAATGAATGCAAAGGAGGGGATAAGCATGGGCGTTTATCAGGACGAGCATTACAAGGACTCCATCAAACTCGAAGCCCGTACACCGCTGCTGCTGATCCAGAGCACCGGCAGCCAGAAATGCGGCAAGGGAGAGGGCTGGGGGCCGGGCGAGCGCGACCACTTTCTCCTGCACTATGTCGTCAGCGGCGAGGGCGAATACCACTGTGGAAATGACACCTGGCATCTGCATGGCGGCGATGCCTTCATGATCTATCCCCACACCCACGTGGAATACCGCGCAAGCAGGCTTGAGCCATGGGAATACCTGTGGGTCGGCTTCAACGGCTTTGATGCGCCGGGCTGCGTGGAGGAGATCGGCTTCACGCAGCAGCAGCCCGTGCTGCGCGGCCGCGGCAGCGCCGGTATCCGGACCCGCATGGAGGCGCTCTACCGCAGCTACGGCCTGAGCTACGCCGACCGCCTGACGATGGCCGCCAAGCTCTATGAGCTGGCCGCCTTTCTGGTCCGGACGGCGGATACCCGCCGCGAGCAGCAGGAACAGCGCGACAGCGCGTGGCTGGCCGCGGAATATATCATGCTGCACTACCGCGAGCCGATCAGCATCGGCGAAGTCGCGGCCTATGTTTCCGTCAGCCAGAGCAGCCTCTACCGCCACTTTGTCGAGCGTTATCACAAATCCCCGAAGCGCTTTCTGCTGGAATACCGCATTGAGCGCGCCTGCGAGCTGCTGCACGAGGCGGACAGCACAATTCAGGAAGTTGCCGCAGCCGCAGGCTTTGAGGATGCCTTCTATTTCTCCCGTGTATTTCGTGAACTCAAGGGCATTTCGCCCAAAGAATACGCCGTCCAACGGCGCATTTCCGCCGTCTCCGGTACCGGAATGTCCAGAAGAAAGTAGAAATTTGTAAAAATACACTGCAAAAATCTTTGAAAATTCCTATTGTTTCTTCGTTTCCAGGCCATTTTGTATAAAATGTACAAAAATATTTCCTTTTATAGGAAATAAGAGGGGAGATTTGTCCATATTCGTGAATGAAAAATCTATTCAACTGAACGCAAAGTTCAGTATAATTAAAAATACAGGGGAGCGGAAAACGATCCGGTTCTCCCCTGGAATTTGAAGGAGGAAGATTCAATGAAAAAAGTAGTGGCTATCCTTTTGGCGCTGGTCATGGTGTTCGCACTGGCTGCCTGCGCCGGCGGCGGCGGAGCCAAGACCTACAAGGTCGGCGTCGCAATTTACAACTTTGACGACAACTTCATGACCCTCTACCGCAACGAGATCGACGCATACTTCAAGACGCTGGAAACCGACGAAGTCAAGTATGAGCTTGAGTTTGCAGACGGCAAGAACGACATGGCCGAGCAGACCAACCAGATCGAAAACTTCATCACGCAGGGCAAGGACGTCATCATCTGCAACCTCGTGCAGACCTCTTCCGCCGACACCATCATCGACAAGGTCGTCGCCGCGGGCATCCCGATGGTCCTCATCAACCGCGAGCCTCTGGCCTATGACGCAGACGGCAAGACTCTCGACGAGCAGTACGAAGGCATCCTCAACAATGCGAAGGTCTGCTATGTCGGCGCAGACGCACGTCAGTCCGGTACATATCAGGGCGAAATGGTCGTTGACCTGCCGAACCACGGCGACCTCAACGGCGACGGCATGGTCAGCTACCTCATGATCGAGGGCGACCCCGAAAACATTGACGCACAGTATCGTACCGAGTTCTCCGTCAAGGCGCTCACCGATGCGGGCGTGAAGGTCGAATGCCTGGACGATCAGGTCGGCAACTGGGCGACCGATAAGGGCCAGCAGATCTGCGCAAACGCGCTGTCCGCACACGGCGACAAGCTGGAAGTCGTGTTCTGCAACAACGACGCCATGGCGCTCGGCGCTGCCGCAGCCATCAAGGCCGCAGGCCGCACCGTCGGCAAGGACATCTACCTGCTGGGCGTTGACGCGCTGGACGAGTGCGTTGAGATGGTCAAGGAAGGCACCATGACCGGTACCGTTCTGAACGACCACATCGGCCAGTCCCACAAGGCGGTCGACGTCGCCATTGAGCTGCTCAACGGCAAGGACATCCAGAACTACTACTGGGTCGACTATGTCAAGGTCGACGCCGAGTACGCGAAGAACCACTGAGTTCTGCGCACGGCTGCAATGGGCGGGAAACCGCCCATTGCACGTAACAGGCAAAATCAGCAATGGACGGGAAACCGTCCATTGCCCAATTTGAGGGGAGCGCGGCATATTCTGCCCGCTGCCCTGAATTTGGGAGATTCTCAGAAAAGGAGGCAGGCAATATGTCTGAGTACCGTTTGGAGATGCGCGGCGTGTGCAAATCCTTCCCCGGCGTCAAGGCGCTGGATCACGCGCAGCTCCAACTCCGCCCCGGCACCGTCCATGCGCTCATGGGCGAGAACGGCGCGGGCAAATCCACGCTCATGAAGTGTATGTTCGGCATCTACAAGATGGATGAGGGCGAGATCTTCTATGAGGGCAAAAAGGTGGAGATCCACGACCCCATGGAGGCGCTGAAGATGGGCATCGCCATGGTGCATCAGGAGCTTCAGCCCATTCCCGCGCGCACCATCGGAGAGAATATCTTTCTTGGCCGCTACCCTATCAAAAAGCTGCTGGGCTTCATCCCGGTGGTCGATCACAAAAAAATGTATGAGGACACGCGCCTTTTGCTGAAAAAGGTACGCATGGACTTCGACCCACGACAGAAGCTGGGCGAGCTGAGCGTGTCGCAGATGCAGTCGGTGGAGATCGCAAAGGCCGTTTCCGCAAACTGCAAGGTCCTGATTCTTGACGAGCCGACCTCCTCTCTGACGCAGAACGAGGTGGAGGCACTGTTCCGCATCGTGGAAGATTTGAAGCGCGACGGCGTGGCCATCGTCTACATCTCTCATAAGATGGATGAGATCCTCCGCATCAGTGACGAAGTCACCATCATGCGTGACGGCAAGTACATCGGCACCTGGCCCGCAAAGGAGCTGACGACCGACGCCATCATCACCCGGATGGTCGGCCGCGAGCTGACGAACCTCTATCCCCAGCGCAACAATAAACCGGGCGAGGAGGTCTTCCGCGTGGAGGACTTCACCTCTATCCATCCGCGCAGCTTCCGCAATGTTTCCTTCACTCTTCGCAAGGGTGAGATCCTCGGCGTCGGCGGTCTGGTGGGCGCGCAGCGCACCGAGCTGATGGAAGGCCTGTTCGGCACCCGTTCGCACGCAAAGGGAAAGATCTTCTACCACGGCAAGGAAATGAAGATCAACCGGCCGAAGGACGCGATCGATCATGGCGTCGCGATGCTGACCGAGGACCGCCGTGCCTCCGGTATCATGGGCGTGCTCTCCGTGGCGGACAATATCTCCGTTGCCTCCCTGAACCACTATCTGAGCGGCGGCTTTGTGCTCAATAGCCGCAAGATCGAAAAACTGGTGCAGGACAACGTCAAAAAGATGAACATCAAGACCCCGTCCAGCAAGACGCTCATCCAGTCGCTCTCCGGCGGCAACCAGCAGAAGGTGCTGATCGGCCGCTGGCTGGCCAACGACCCGGACGTGCTGATCCTCGACGAGCCGACGCGCGGCATCGACGTCGGCGCCAAGTACGAGATCTACTGCATCATCGAAGAACTGGCGCGGCAGGGCAAGAGCATCATCATGATCTCCAGCGAAATGGGAGAGCTGATCGGAATGTCCGACCGCATCATGGTCATGTGCGACGGCCGTGTGACCGGCTTCATCGACGGCAAGGACGCAACACAGGAAAACATCATGGAACTGGCTACGCAGTTCGTATAGGGAGGGCAAGCGTATGGAAACAAAGAAACTCAGCTTCGGACGGAAAGTCTGGAATTTTGTCAAGGGAAACCCCATCGTCATTCTGCTGGTGCTCGGCGCGATCGTCGTCGGCTGCTTCACGGATAATTTCTTCTCCTGGGTCAACTTCAGCAACCTCGCCAGCAACACGGCAGTGCGTTTTCTGATCGCCCTCGGCGTTTCCGGCTGTCTGATCACCAAGGGCACCGACCTGTCCGCCGGCCGTCAGCTCGGCTTCGCCGCCTGCCTTGCGGGTCTGCTGCTTCAGCGTCCGGATTACACCGGCCGTATGTTCGACTGGCTGCCCAGTATGTACCCCAATGTTCCCGTCTGGATCTGGATGCTGCTGACGCTGGTCATCGTCGTGGCCGTCGGCGCGCTCTTCGGCCTGCTGAACGGCGCGATCATCTCCTATCTGAACGTCCCGCCCTTCATCACGACCCTCGGCACGCAGACGATCATTTATGGCATTTCCCTGATCATCACCGACGCACAGCCGATCGGCGGCTTCCAGAAAGCCTACACCGAGCTGGTCACGGGACGTATCGGCAGCTCCACAGGCTTCCAGCTTCCCTACCTGCTGTTCATTGCGCTGATTTTCGGGCTGCTGTTCTGGTTCATCTATAACAAGACCCGCCACGGCAAGTATATGTACGCCATCGGCGGCAACGAGGTCGCGGCAGAGGTTTCCGGCGTCAACACGCGCCGGGCCAAGATCTCCATCTACATGACCGCCGGCATCATGTATGCCATCGCCGGCTACCTGCTGGCGGCCAAATCCGGCGGCACCTCCGCGAGCATGGGCTCCGGCTATGAGCTGGAAGCCATCGCGGGCTGCACCATCGGCGGCGTTTCCACCACCGGCGGTATCGGCACCGTCGTCGGCGTTCTGGTCGGCGTTCTGGTCTTTGAGCTGCTGAAGATTGTCCTGCAGTTCCTCCACGTCAACCCCTATTACAACTACATTGTGCAGGGTCTTGTCATCGTCGTGGCGGTCGCGCTGGACATCCGCAAGTACATCGCCAAGAAGTAATGGCGGACGGCAAGAAGAAATCCCGCCTGCGCGAACTGAAGGAAAGCTGGTATGAAAAGGTTCCACTGAACGTGCGCCAGCTTGACATTATCATCGCCATCGGGATCGCCGGGCTGGTCATCGTGACGGTACTGATCGTGCTGGAAGCGACCGGCGTCTGGAAAATCGGTTGAGTTGAATGAAACAGGCCGCCGGGTCACGGTGGCCTGTTTTGTTGCGGGATTTTTTGACAGTTTGAACAGCACGTCAGGGATCACCGGCCTGTTTTCTGTGGATAATGTATTTTTTACTTTCCCCTCTTGACAAATGCGTACGGCTGCGTTATCATACCAACATACTCGGCAAAAGAATTTCGCAGGAAGGGAGAACGCCGCAATGACCAAGGCTCTGTTTACCGCTCGAATGATGATGCAGATGCGCATGTGCATGTACATGTGCAAGCTTTGTGATGCCCATTTTCCGGCGCGTTCTCCGAAAGAAGCGAAGCGGTAATCAGAAACCTTCTCCTGCCGCATTTCCATTGCTTTGAACCGGGAAGCTCCGTCGGAGCTGTCCCGGTTTTATTTTTGCCTCGGAGGTAATTTTATGAAAAACGATCTGGAAGCCCGCGTGCGGGCCAACTCCCGCAGAGAGCGAATGTGAATTTATGCGAATTCTCCGGAATAAATTATCATTATAATAAGAAAGGTTGTTACATTATGAAAAAGTTCTTTGCCATCGTGCTTGCACTCATCCTCGCGCTGGGCGTTCTGTCCGCCTGCGGCTCCAAGAGCGACTCCATCACCATCGCCGTCCCCAATGACGCCACCAACGAAGCCCGTGCGCTGCTTCTCCTGCAGGAAAAGGGCTACATCAAGCTCAAGGACGGCGCCGGCATCACCGCCACCGTCAACGACATTGAAGAGAACCCCCACAACATCAAGTTCAACGAGCTGGACGCCGCGCAGATCCCCAACGTTCTGAAGGACGTCGACTACGCCGTTATCAACTCCAACTTCGCCATCTCCGCCGGCCTGAACCCCGTGAAGGACTCCCTCGCCATTGAAGGCTCCTCCTCCGCCTACTCCAACATTCTGGCTGTCAAGGAAGGCACCGAAAACTCCGATTCCGTCAAGGCTCTCAAGGCTGCACTGGAGAGCAAACAGGTCGCGGACTACATCTCCGAAAAGTATGACGGCGCCGTCGTCAGCACCGTTGACAACCCCACCGACGGCTTCGATTCCACGGTGGACTATGACGCGTTGGCCGGCACCAGCATCTCCGTTGCCGCCTCCCCCACGCCGCACGCCGAGATCCTCTCCGTTGTCAAGGACATCCTTGCAGAAAAAAACATCACCCTCGAAATTCTGGAATTCTCTGACTATGTCCAGCCGAACAACGTCGTGGAAAGCGGCGAAGTCGACGCCAATTACTTCCAGCATCTGCCCTATCTGGAGGACTTCAACGCCGAGAACGGCACGCACATCGTTTCCGTCGCCTCCATCCATGTGGAACCCATGGGCCTCTACGGCGGCAAGCAGACCTCGCTCGACGCGATCGGTTAAATAACACGAAAACAACGCTACCCGTCGGGCGGATAGCGCTGTTTTCCTGCGGAGGGATAACATGATCGAGATACAAAATCTGTCAAAGACCTTTCCCACCTCGGACGGAACGGTGGAGGCGCTGAAGAATATCACGCTGACCATCCCCGACGGCGAGATCTATGGCATCATCGGCATGAGCGGCGCGGGCAAAAGCACCCTCGTGCGCAGCATCAACCTGCTTGAGCACCCGACGGAGGGCCGCATTCTGATCGACGGCACCGACCTCACGCAGCTTTCCGAGCCGGAGCTGCGCGCCGCGCGCCGGAACATCACCATGATCTTTCAGGGCTTTAATCTGCTCATGCAGCGCAACTGCCAGAAAAACGTCTGCTTCCCCATGGAGCTGGCAGGCGTGAAGCGCAGCGAAGCGATGAAGCGCGCGGCGGAGCTGCTGGAGCTGGTGGGCCTCGGCGACAAGCGCAAGGCCTATCCTTCGCAACTCTCCGGCGGCCAGCAGCAGCGCGTGGCCATTGCCCGCGCGCTGGCGACGCATCCGAAAATTCTCCTGTGCGACGAAGCCACCAGCGCCCTTGACCCCCAGACCACGCAGTCCATTCTCTCGCTCATCCGCGACATCCACGACAAACTCGGCATCACCGTGATCGTTATCACGCACCAGATGAGCGTGGTCGAGCAGATCTGCACCCGCGTCGCCATTCTCGATAACGGCGAGGTCGCCGAAGAGGGCGAGGTCAGCAAGGTCTTTACCTCCCCGCGCTCCAAGGCCGCGAAGCGGTTGGTCTACCCCGACGGCTACGAGCTGAGCGTCGCGCACTTCGACGAGGGCGGCGTGCTGCGCGTGGTGTTCAACGGCGCGAAAGCGACCATGGCCCCCATGATCGCGCAGATGGCCATCGACTGCGGCATCGCGGCCAGCATCCTCACCGCCTCGACCAAGAGCATAGGCGACAAGGCCTACGGCAATATGATCCTCGGCATCCCCGGCGGCGCAGAGGCCATGCGGCGCGCGACGCAGTACCTCAAGGCGATCCCCGACATTCTGGTAGAGGAGGTAGAAAACCATGCTGAATAGCTTTCTCGCATCGGAAACCGTGCAGAACGCGCTGGAGATCCTGAAAACGCAGTTTCCGCTGGCGATCTGGGAGACAGTCTATGTGACCATTCTCTCCACCTTCTTCGCTATTCTGATCGGTCTGCCGCTGGGCGTGCTGCTCGTGGCGGGTGAGGACGGAAAAATTCTGCGCGTTCCGCGCTGGCTGCTGCACGTTCTGAATGTTATTATCAATCTGCTGCGCTCCGTCCCCTTCCTGATCCTGATGATCATGGTCTTCCCCCTGACGCGCCTGATCGTCGGCACCGTCGTCGGCACGCCCGCGACCATCGTGCCGCTGGTCATCGCCGCTTTTCCCTTCATCGCCCGTCTGGTGGAGGGCAGCCTGCGTGAGATCAACCCCAACATCATCGAAACCGCGCAGAGCATGGGCGCTTCTCCCCTGCAAATCATCGTCAAGGTGATGCTGCCGGAGGCCGTCCCCTCGCTCATCTCCAACGCAACCATCGCCATCACGACCGTCCTCGGCTACTCCGCGATGAGCGGCGCCATCGGCGGCGGCGGTCTGGGCAAGATTGCCATCAACTACGGCTACAACCGCTATCAGTACCTTGTCATGGCCTTTGCCGTGGTGTTCCTGATCCTGCTCGTGCAGATCTTCCAGAGTCTCGGCACCAAGCTCGCCGTCAAGTGCGACAAGCGCCTGAAATAAAACGTTTGCATATCATAATGGCTCCGGTTTTTCCCCGCATCCATATGGAATGATTCCGTATTTCGTTCGCACCCGTAGGGAACGGCCCTCTGCGCAGCCCTTGGCGGCTTTGCCGCCTTAGGGATGCGGCGTGCCCCTTGCGGGTAGAGCGCTCCGCGGGCAGGCATCCGCGATCATAACCAAAGGGCCTCCGAAATTTTCGGAGGCCCTCTTGATTTACCTACTCGGTTGGTGGTATACTAAGAAAAAACACCGGCCAAAAGGAGGCTTTTTATGATCTCGACCAAGGGCCGCTATTCCATCCGCATTCTTCTCGACCTCGCGGAGCACCGCAACGGCAGCTACACGCCAATGAAGGAGGTCGCCGCACGGCAGGAGATCTCCCTGAAATACATCGAAAAGCTCATGCCCGCCCTGAAGGGCGCCGGGCTGATCGAAAGCAGCCATGGCATCGGCGGCGGCTACCGCCTCACGCGCGAGCCGGAGCAGTACACGCTGTGGGAGATCCTGCGGCTTGCGGAGGGCGACCTCGCGCCGGTGTCCTGCCTGCAGGAAAATGCGGCGGTATGCGACCGCGCCGCGGAGTGTCGGACGCTCCCGGTCTGGAAAAACTACTACAAGCTGACGAAGGATTACTTTTCCGGCATCACGCTGGCCGACCTGATGAGCACGCCCTCCGCCGATAATTATGTGATTTAGCTATAAAATGTGCCCCGGTATGCACCGGGGCACATTATTTTTCCGCAAATTATTCCGCAAACAGCGGGGTGGAGAGATAACGGTCGCCGGTGTCCGGCAGCAGAACGACGATGTTTTTGCCCGCGTTCTCCGGGCGCTTGGCCAGCTCAATGGCCGCCCAGACCGCCGCACCGGCGGAAATGCCGACCAGCACGCCCTCGCGCCGGCCGATCTCCCGTCCGGTGGCGAAGGCCGCCTCGTTCTCCACGGGGATGATCTCGTCGTACACCTTCGTATCCAGTACCTCCGGGGCAAAGCCCGCACCGATGCCCTGGATCTTATGCGGGCCTGCGACGCCGGTGGAAAGGAAGGCGGAACTCTTCGGCTCAACCGCAACGACTTTGACTTCCGGGTTCTTTGATTTCAAATACTGTCCCACGCCGGTGATGGTACCGCCGGTGCCGACGCCCGCGACAAAGAAATCGACCTTGCCGTCGGTGTCCTCCCAGATCTCCGGGCCGGTGGTTTCAAAATGTGCCTTGGGGTTGGCCGGATTGACAAACTGTCCGGGGACGAAACTGTTCGGGATCTCTGCGGCCAGCTCGTTCGCTCTGGCGATCGCGCCCTTCATGCCCTTGCTGCCGTCGGTCAGAACCAGCTCGGCGCCATAGGCGCGCATCAGCTGGCGGCGTTCGACGGACATCGTCTCCGGCATGACGATGATGATGCGGTAGCCCCGCGCCGCCGCGACGGACGCAAGGCCGATGCCGGTATTGCCGGAGGTCGGCTCGATGATGACGGAACCCTCCTTCAGAAGGCCCTTCGCCTCGGCATCGTCTATCATCGCCTTTGCGATGCGGTCCTTGACGGACCCGGCGGGGTTAAAATATTCCAGCTTGGCCAGCAGCTTTGCCTTCAGGCCGAGTGCGTTTTCCAGATGGGTCAGCTCCAGCAGGGGCGTTTTGCCGATCAGCTGATCGGCGGAAGTGTAGATGTTTGACATTTTTCAAAATCCTTTCTTTTATGATGTGATATGGCTGCGGCGCACAAAATCAACATCGGAACACCATGCCTGCGTTCATTCGAACCCCTCGTTTCCGTTCTTTATACTACCAACTTAGTATGTTAGTAGTATTATATGCCGTCGAGTCTCGAATGTCAATAGACAGAGCGGAAAAATTTTCCCAAAAGCCGGTGGATTTTTATTCGCCGGAATTGTATTTTTGCTGAAAAAATGCTACAATATGGTGCAAACAGGGGGAATGTGAAAATGAGAATCGTAATCAAGGTCGGCACCTCGACGCTGACCCACTCGACCGGTCGGATGAACATCCGCCGCGTGGAGCAGCTCTGCAAGGTCATCAGCGACCTGAAAAACGCCGGGCACGAGATCGTGCTGGTGTCCTCCGGCGCCATCGCCATGGGCGTCGGTAAGCTCGGCCTTCTAAAGCGGCCGCAGGATATGCCCACCAAGCAGGCCGCCGCGGCGGTCGGCCAGTGCGAGCTGATGGACACCTACGACCGCCTGTTTTCCGGCTATCACCACACCGTGGCGCAGATTTTGCTGACCGGCAGCGACATCAAAAACGAGCAGCGCCGCAAAAACTTCCATAACACGCTCTTCCGCCTGCTGGAGCTGGGCGTTCTGCCGGTCATCAACGAAAACGACACCATCGCCACCGAGGAGATCGTCATCGGCGACAACGACACGCTGGGCGCGGTCGTGGCGGTCAGCGCGAGTGCGGATCTGCTGATCCTGCTGTCGGACATCGACGGCCTGTACACCAGCGATCCGCACACCGACCCGAACGCGACGCTCATCGGTGAGGTGCGTGAGATCACGCCGGACATTCTGGCGCTGGGCGGCGGCAGCGTATCCGGCCTCGGCACGGGCGGCATGACGACGAAGCTCAACGCCGCGAAGCTCGCGACGGAAGCAGGCTGCGACATGGTCATCGCCAACGGCGACCAGCCGGAAAATCTCTACGCGATCGTGGAAGGTCAGCGCATCGGAACGCGCTTTCTGGGGAGGAAACCGACATGACGACACTGGAACTGATGCAGTCGGCCAAGGCTGCCGCGCCGCTGCTTGCCGCTGCGGACAGCGCTCAGAAGAACACGGCGCTTCTTACCATGGCCGAGGCCATCTGGCGGCACACGGAGGACATTCTCGCGGCGAACGCCGAGGATATGGCTGCCGCCAAGGGAAAGATCTCCGACGTGATGCTCGACCGTCTGCTTCTGACCAAGTCCCGCATCGCGGCAATGGCCGACGGTCTGCGTGCCGTGGCCTCCCTGCCCGACCCCGTGGGGGAGGTCCTCGCGCGGGAAGAACGGCCGAACGGCCTTGTGATCGAAAAAACGGCGGTCCCGCTGGGCGTGATCGCCATCATCTACGAAAGCCGCCCGAATGTCACCTCGGACGCGGCGGCGCTGTGCATCAAAAGCGGCAACGCCTGCATCCTGCGCTGCGGGAAAGAAGCGTGGCGTTCCGCCGCCGCCGTCACCCATGCGCTGCGCGAGGGACTGACGCAGGCGGAGCTGCCGGAGGCGCTGGTTTCTCTCGTCGAGGACACCTCGCGCGAGAGCGCCGTGGAGCTGATGCACGGCGTGGGCTACATCGACCTGCTGATCCCCCGCGGCGGCGCCGGGCTCATCCGCGCCTGCACTGAGCAGGCGAAGGTGCCCTGCATCCAGACCGGCACCGGCATCTGCCATGTCTATGTCGACCGCGCGGCCGACCCCTACATGGCCCTGAACATCATTGAAAATGCCAAGGCCAGCCGTCCCTCGGTCTGCAACGCCGAGGAGGTCTGCCTCGTCCACCGGGACATCGCGGAGGCCTTCCTGCCTGCGCTGAAGCGGGCGCTGACGGATGCGCGCATCGCGGCGGGCAAGCCCCCCGTGGAGCTGCGCACGGATGAGGAGGCGCATCGCATCATCGGCGGGACGCCCGCCGGCGCGCGGGACTTCGACACGGAATTTCTGGACTATATCCTTGCGGTCAAGGTCGTCGGCGGCGTGCAGGAGGCGATTGCCCACATTGCCGCACACTCCACCGGACACAGTGAGGCGATCATCACCTCGGACAAGGCCGCAGCGGACGCCTTCGTGCGCGGTGTGGACAGCGCGGCGGTCTATGTCAACGCCTCCACGCGCTTCACCGACGGCGGCGAATTCGGCCTCGGCTGCGAGATGGGCATCTCCACGCAGAAGCTGCACGCCCGCGGCCCGATGGGGCTGCGCGAGCTGACGACCTATAAATATATCATTCACGGAAACGGGCAGATCCGTTGAGGAGGAACAGGCAATGATCGCTTTTATCGGCGTAGGAAATATGGGCGGCACGCTGGCGCGCGCCGCGGTCAGAAGCGTCGGGCCGGAGCAGGTGCTCGTCACCAGCCGGACGTTGGAAAAGGCGCAGCGCTTCGCCGCGTCCTGCGGCTGCGCGGCAGCGACGAACACGGAGGCGGCAGAACGCGCCCGGTATCTCTTCCTCGGCGTCAAGCCGCAGATAATGCGGCAGATGCTCTCCGGAATCGCGCCGGTTTTGCGGGCGCGCAGCGACCGCTTCGTTCTGGTCAGCATGGCCGCCGGACTTTCCATGGCGCAGATCGCGGAATTCGCAGGCGGCGATTATCCCGTTCTGCGCATTATGCCAAACACCCCTGCGGCGGTGGGCGAGGGCATGATCCCCTACTGCGCAAACGACGCGGTCACGGCGGAGGAAACCGCAGAATTCTGCCGCATCCTGCACTGTGCCGGGCGGCTCGACCCCCTGCCGGAGCGGCTAATCGACGCGGCCGGCGCGCTCTCCGGCTGCGGTCCGGCCTTTGTGTACGTATTTCTGGAAGCGCTGGCGGATGCCGCGGTGGCCTGCGGCCTGCCGCGGGCCAAGGCGACGCAGTACGCGGCGCAGACCGTCCTCGGCGCGGCGAAAATGGTGCTGGAGCCCGGCGAGCATCCGGCGGCGCTCAAAGATGCGGTGTGCAGCCCGGCGGGCAGCACCATTGCAGGCGTACACGCGCTGGAAGCCGGCGGCTTCCGCGCCGCGGCGGAGGATGCCGTTCTCTCGGCCTACCGCCGTTCGCTGGAATTGGGAAACTAAGTAAAGGAGGCTCACGTAAGTGAGCCTCCTTGTATTTTCAGATCAGCAGCATCCGGTCGTTGTCCAGCGCGCTGCCGGAAATTTCCTTGAAACGCAGCAGCAGATCGTCCACCGCCAGCTTTTCGCGCTCTGCACCGGAAACGTCCATGACGATCCGCCCGGCGTGCATCATAAGCGTGCGGTTGCCGAGCTGTAAGGCCGAGCGCATATTGTGCGTGATCATCAGGCAGGTCAGATGGTTTTCGCGGACGATGTCCTGCGTCAGCGTCAGGACCTTTTCCGCCGTGGCGGGGTCGAGCGCCGCCGTATGTTCGTCCAGAAGCAGCAGCTTGGGCGGATGGAAGGTCGCCATCATCAGCGTCAGCGCCTGCCGCTGGCCGCCGGAGAGCAGGCCGACGGGCTGGCGCATCCGATCCTCCAGTCCCATGCCCAGAAGCGCGACGCGGTCACGGAAGTGCTGCTTTTCCGCGCGGGAAACGGGCCGCAGCCAGCCGTCCCGCCCGGCCGCCAGTGCCAGATTTTCTTCGATCGTCATGCCCGGCGCGCTGCCGCGCATGGGGTCCTGAAAGAGCCGGCCGATGCGCTTGGCACGCTTGTGCTCCGGCATCAGGGTGATGTCCTCGCCGTCCAGCAGAAGATCGCCGGAATCCGTGATAAAGCTGCCCGCGATGGCATTGAACAGCGTGGACTTGCCCGCGCCGTTCGCGCCGATGATGGTGATGAAATCCCCCGGCAGGGCGTGCAGGGACACATCGTCCAGCGCCTTTTTTTCGTCGGTCGTGCCGGGGCTGAATACCTTGGTAATGTGCCGCAGTTCCAGCATTACACGCGCCTCCTTCCGTGCTGCATCCGCCGCTTGAAGAGCGGATACTGCCGCTTGAGATAGGGGATGGAGATCGTCGCGACGACGACCACGGACGAAACCAGCTTGAGCATAAAGGCCGGCATATCAAAGCGCAGCGCGACGGTGTAGACCAGCCGGAACACAAAGGCGCCGAGAAGCATGCCGAAGATGCGCAGTGGCAGGCGGCTTCTGCCCAGAAATACGCCGCCAATGAGAAGCGAGGCCAGCGCGATCGTGACCATGCCGGTGCCGATGTCGATGTTGACCGCCTTCTGGTACTGCGCGAGCAGACAGCCGGACAGGGCCGTGAGGGAGCCGGACACGCACAGGCCGATGATGGTCGTCATCACGGGGTTGATGGAAGAGGAGCGCACCATGTCGGCGTTGTCGCCGGTGGCGCGGATGGCAAGACCCAGCCGCGTTTTGAGGAACAGCCCCAGCAGCACCGCGACCGCCGCCGCGGCGAGGGCCGCAACGATCAGGCGCGACTGCCCCTGCAAGGCAGTCCCCTCCAGCAGGGCGCGCATTTTGGTGAACACCGTCGCCGTCTTGTTCATATTCAGCACGGACGAGCCGCCCATCACCGCGATGTTGACGGAATACAGCGCCGTATTGACGATGATGCCGGAAAGCAGACTGTTGACGCCCATTTTCGTTTGCAGCAGCGCCGTGCAGAAGCCGGACAGCACGCCGGCCGCCATCGCCGCCGGAAGCGCCAGATAGGGATGGCCCGCGATCGCGACGGCCGCGCCCACGGCCGCGCCGAGGGTGAAGCAGCCGTCCGTGGACAGGTCGCAGACATTCAGCATGGAATAGCTCAGAAAGAGCGCCAGCACCGTCACGGAGCAGATGAGCCCCAGCTCCAGCGCGGTCTGAACAAGCGTCAGGATGGTGGAAAACGACATTTCCGTCGCTCCTTTCTTGGTTTATTCCTTCACGTCGTCAAAGCTCTCTGCCGTCACGATGCGCTGGATCGCCGTGCAGTAGGGCTCAAAAGCCTCCTGAAGGGTATCGAAATCGTAGCCGAGCTTTGCGCAGATCTCTTCGTTGATCGTCGCCGTGCCGTTGTCGAAGGTGCGCACGGGCAGCTCCGCGGGCTTTTTGCCGTCGAGCAGGATCTCCGCGATCATGTCGGCCGTTTCCTTGCCCAGATTCTCATAGTCCACGCCGTAGCCGAGGAAGGCGCCGTTGAGCGCGAAGGAGTCCGCGCCGGTGTAGTGCGGGATGCCGGCATCGGCCAGCGTTTCGTAGATGCTCAGTTCGGATTTCATGACGGTGTTGTCCGTCGGGGTGAACACGGCGTCCGCGCCTTCGGAAACCAGTGCCTGCGCGGCCAGCGCGATTTCGTCGACGGTCGTACCGGTGCGCTCGACGTAGCTCACGCCGCGGGCGTCGAGGAATTCCTTGGCGTGCGCGATGGGCGCGGCGGAGGAATCCTGTCCGATGTCATAGAGCAGGCCGATCTTCTTTGCGTCCGGATTCTGCGCGAAGATCAGGTTCATGATCGCGTCGGTGTTGAGATAATCGGAGGTGCCGGTCAGGTTGCTGCCCGGCTGCTCCAGCGATTCGACCAGCCCGACGGAAACGGGGTCGGAAACCGCGGCAAAGACGACGGGCGTTTCGCTGTCCTCGGTGGCCGCCTGCATCGCAATGGCAACAGGCGTCGCGACCGCGACGAGGAGATCCGCGCCGTCGGTCTGGAAGTTGGTGATGATCTGCGACATCAGGCCGGCGTCGGCGTTGCAGTTGTCATAGAGCACGTTGAAGGAAACGTCCTTCTCCTCTCCGATGGCGGTCAGCTGCGCACGGATGCTTTCAACAATCTGATTGAGCGAGGCATCGTCCACATAGTTGCAGATGCCGACGGTGTAGGTCTTGCCGTCGTCCGGTGCGGGTTTGCTGCCGCAGGCGGCAAAGAGCGTGAGGGTAAAAATTACGGTAAGCGCAAGCGCGATGATTTTTTTCATGGAATATTCCAGCCTTTCACATTATTATATTAAAACGCAAAATCAAAGGAGATAGAATTGTTCGGCGCGGGCGCGCCAGCGCTTCGTTTTCAGCATCATAAAAGCCTCCTGAAAAATACAAAAACTCCTGTCCCTGCAATACAAGCATTGCTGGGACAGGAGCGTTACTTCCTGCGGTGCCACCCGGCTTGACGCGCCAAATACGCGCCCACTCATGCGTACCGATATACGCCGGCGTTTGTTCACGAAGCGCCGCTCCGTCTCACATACTCCAGAGAATCCTCTGTTTCCGCTCGCCCTCGGAAGTCCATTCGGTCCGGTCCTCTTCTGCCGCAATTCCACCGCCTGCGGCTCTCTGAAAGAATGGTGTCAGGATCTACTCACTCTTCTTCAACGGTTTTCTGCATTGTAGCACGATTTCTGCCGGATGTCAAGCGCTTTTTTCGCGCAGATTTCGGCGATGGTGAACGGCTTTTCTCTTGCGCAAGCAGCCTCTCAAGAGTTATTCTTTAAAAAGAATTACGATGTGCAAATTGTATAAGGATGTTTTCAAGCTCCCGCGCCTAAAGGCGACCACGGCGCCGGAGCCATTTCGGGTCTATCCCGATAAGAGCCGTGCCGGAAACAGTGCGACTTGCCTTGTTTGAGAAGAAAACAGCCGAACCTGCCGGGGCGGAAGTCTATCCCGCCGCGGCTTCTGTTGGTATATTCCAAGGGGGCTGTTCGCTTGCGAGCAGCCCCCTGTTTTATTCTGGAGGAACGCTATGAACCGAATCCGGCTTTTTGCCCTGCTGCTGTGCCTGTGTCTTCTCGCTGGGTGCGCCGCGCAGACGCTGCCTGCGCAGGAACCTGCTGCGACCGTTTCCTTTGTTGATTCCTGCGGCAGGACCGTGGAAGTCCCGGAGAAGATCGACCGCGTCGCGGTCAGCGGCCTGACGGCGCAGATGATCCTTGTAACCCTTGCACCGGAAAAGCTCGTCGGCGTGGCCAGCCGGCCGGACGAGGCCCAGCTAGCCTATCTCCCGGCGGAGCTGGCGCAGCTTCCGGAGCTGGGGCAGCTCTACGGCGGCAAGGGAAACCTGAACCCCGAATCCCTGATCGCCTGCGCCCCGCAGATCATCCTTGATTTAGGCGACCGCAAGGCGAAGCACGCGGCGGATATGCAGTCTTTGCAGGAGCAGACCGGCATTCCGGCCGTGTTCATCGAGGCCAGCGGCGGCACTCTCCCGCAGGCCTACCGCACGCTGGGCGCGCTTCTGGGCGTAGCCGACGCGGCGGAAACGCTGGCGCGATACATAGAGGACACGCTGACCATGGCCGAGGCCGCTCGCTGGACGAATTTTACTATGTCCGCTTCAGCGCGTCGGACAACTACGACGTGACGATCAACGCCCTGGTCTGGGATGCCTACGACGTCATTCTCTCCGTATCCAACGGGTCCAAGCCGCTGGAGGAGCGGCAGCGCCCGCTGCGCGTCGTCATTCCGGGCTATGATTCCGGCAAGTGGGTCCGTCTGGTGACGGAGATCCGCTTTGTCGCCGCGGAATAAAGGAGGGACGCATTTGTAGAAAAAGAACGCTTTCCGCCGCATTCTGCTGCTCGTGCTGTGCCTGTGCCTTCTGGCCGGGACCGTCTTTGCCGACGACCCGCAGCCGTCAGAGTGTGACCACGACTATACCCTTGTCGCATACGAAGCGCCGCGCTACCGCACGCCGGGCTTCGAGCGCTACCGCGGCACCAAATGCGGCGACGAATATGAGATCGAGCTCCCGCAACTCGTGGAACGCGCGCCGAACTGGAGCTACGATTCCCTGAGCAACGCGACCTCCGACCATCTGACGATCTTCGTCGGCTACTACGGAATGTCCTACACGCAGAAGATCACCCTCTCCCTGCGGGACATTCAAGGTTCGCAAAGGAAGGAACGCTCCAAGAGAAGCTGGACGAATTGTTCGGATAAAAACGAAAACTCCAGAATCAAATTTAGATTCTGGAGCTCTTATTTTTCAGTGTGTGATGAAACTTACACCTGCGTTTGTACGAGTAAATGCAACACTGAGATTTGTAAGACTAAATGCAATGGCCGGGTTGCATTTACTTTTGCAAATGAAGGGATTTTTCATGGCGGTCACTTCAAATTGACATTCCCGTTTTGGCAAGATATAATAGAAATAAGTTAGCCAACGAAAACGGAGGAGGCCGCCATGGATCCCTATCGCATCATTGAGGTAAAGCAGAGCGTGTTTGCCGACAACAACGCCGACGCCGAGGCGCTGCGCCGCGAAATGAAAGCGCAGGGCGTTTTTCTGGTCAATCTGATGTCCTCGCCCGGCTCCGGCAAGACGACGACGCTGACCCGCCTACTCAAAGCGCTGCCCGCGGGCATCCGTGCGGGTGTCATGGAGGCGGACATCGACTCCGACGTGGACGCCGGGACCATCGCCGCCACCGGCACAAAGGTCATTCAGCTCCACACCGGCGGGATGTGCCATCTGGACGCGGACATGACCCGGCAGGGCATCGACCAGCTCGGAACGGAAAATCTGGATCTCATCATCCTTGAAAACGTGGGAAATCTGGTCTGCCCGGCGGAGTTCGACACCGGCGCGGCCCTGAACATGATGATCCTCTCCGTCCCGGAGGGGCACGACAAACCGCTCAAATACCCGCTGGTATTCCAGGTCTGCGACGTCATGGTCATCAATAAAATCGACGTTCTGCCGTACTTTGACTTTGACATGGACAAGGTCACCGAGTACGCGAAAAAGCGCAATCCCAACATCCGCATCTTCCCCATCAGCGCCAAGACCGGCGAAGGCGTAGACGCGCTGGCCCAGTGGCTCGCACAGACCATTCAAAACTGGAAAGAGAAAGAGGAGTTAATGCAATGATCGACGAGGAACTGAAAAACCGGGCTTTTCATCCGCCCTTTCAGGGCGACCCCGCCCCCCGCGAGAAAATTCTGAAGCTGGGCAAGAAGATCACGGACGTTGTGGATCACAAGCTCAAGGGCCTCACCTCCGACGACCCGGAATACTGGGGCCTTGCCTCCATCGTCACCGATGAGATGGCGGACGTCGCCCTGTCCATGAAGCTGCGCACGCCCTACACCGTCGAGCAGCTCTGGAAAATGAACAAGGTCAAGGAAGAGGACAAGCCGCATTTTCAGGAGCTGCTGGACGAGATGAGCTACATCGGCCTGCTGGAATACGACTACGGCTACCACTACGACCACAACGGCCGCACCGCGCCGCCCTCCGAGCGGCGGTACATCCTGCCCATGTTCGTCCCCGGCAGCGCAGAGCTGTTCAATATGGAAGAGGGCCCGGAGGGCAACAAGCGTCTGCGCGAGCATCCGGAGGTCGGTTATTTCTTTGAGCGGATGACCTATATCCCGCTGGCGGGCGTGACCCACCTGCTGCCGCCGGGCGGCGGCGGTGTCGGGATGCACGTGATTCCCGTGGAAAAGGCGATCTCCATGGAGAACCAGACGCTGGACATTGAGCATCTGTCCTACTGGCTGAAAAAATACGAGGGCCACATCGGCGTGGGCCGCTGCTCCTGCCGCGCCAGCCGTGCCGTAATGGGCGAGGGCTGCGCGGACGACGACGAGTGCTGGTGCATCGGTGTGGGCGATTTTGCCGACTACTGCCGCGAAACCGGCAAGGGCCACGACATCACCTACGAAGAAGCCATGCAGATCCTCCGCAAGGCCGAGGACAACGGCTTCGTCCACCAGATCACGAACATCGACGGCGAGAACAAGATCTTCGGCATCTGCAACTGCAATGTGCAGATCTGCAACGCGCTGCGCACCAGCCAGCTCTTCAACACCCCCAACCTCTCCCGCTCCGCCTACACCGCGGAGGTGACGAAGGAAAACTGCGTCGCCTGCGGCAAGTGCGTGGAATACTGCCCCGCCGGCGCGGTGCGCCTCGGCCAGAAGCTCTGCGACAAGGAGGGCAAGGCCGTCACCTACCCCAAGCACGAGCTGCCGAATGCCATCAAGTGGGGCCCGGAGCACTGGGACCCGGACTACCGGGACAACAACCGGAAAAACTGCTATGACAAGGGCACCGCGCCCTGCAAGACCGCCTGCCCCGCGCACGTGAGCGTACAGGGCTACCTGAAGCTGGCGGCGCAGGGAAAATATCAGGAGGCCCTTGCCCTGATCAAGAAGGACAACCCCTTCCCCGCCGTGTGCGGCCGCATCTGCAACAAGCGCTGCGAGGACGCCTGCACCAGAGGAAACGTCGATCAGGCGGTGTCCATCGACGCGGTGAAGAAGTTCCTCGCCGAGCAGGACCTCAAGGCCGAAACGCGCTACATTCCCCCGGTCGTCATCGCCTCCAACCAGAAAACGCACTGGACGCAGAAAATCGCCATCATCGGCGGCGGCCCGGCCGGCCTGAGCGCCGCCTACTATCTGGCGACGAAGGGCTACAAGCCCACGGTGTTTGAAAAGAACGAGAAGCCCGGCGGCATGATGACCTACGGCATCCCCTCCTTCAAGCTGGAAAAGGACGTGATCGCCGCGGAGATCGACGTGCTGCGCGAGCTCGGCGTGGAATTCCGCTGTGGCGTGGAGGTCGGCAAGGATGTGACCATCCCCGAGCTGCGCGAGCAGGGCTATCTGGCCTTCTATATCGCCATCGGCTGCCAGGGCGGCCGCTATCCCGGCGTGGCGGGCGACCATGCGCTCGGCACGAGCATCGCGGTGAACTTCCTGCACGATGCGCTGGAGGATGAAAATCAGCATATGGACGGCAAGGTCGTGGTCGTCGGCGGCGGCAACGTGGCCGTGGACTGCGCCCGCACCGCCTCCCGTTTCGGCGCAGAGAAGGTGTCCATGGTCTGCCTGGAAGCCCGCGAAACCATGCCCGCCTCCAAGGACGAGGTGGAGGAGACCCTCGCCGAGCACATCGACATCTGCAACGGCTGGGGCCCAAAGGAGCTCAAGACCGACGAAGCCGGCCATGTCACCGCCGTGGTGTTCAAGAAGTGTCTGCGCACCATCGACCCGGAAACCAAGCGCTTCTCGCCGGTTTACGACGAGGCCGAAACCATGAAGCTTGCAGCGGATCATGTGATTTTTGCCATCGGTCAGGCCATCAAATGGGGCGGCCTGCTGGAGGGCAGCCGGGTGGAATTCCACCGCGGCAGCTACCCCGTCGCAGACGCGCTGACCTACCAGACCGCAGAGCCGGACATCTTCGTCGGCGGCGACGTATACCACGGCCCGAAATTCGTCATCGACGCCATCGAGGAAGGCAAGTGCGCCGCGGAATCGCTGCACCGCTATGTCCATCCGGGCGCCAGCCTGACCATCGGCCGCAACCGCCGCGACTTCAACATGCTCGACAAGGACAATGTGAAGCTGGCAGGCTATGACACCGCCGCGCGGCAGACCGCCGGCGTGGACGAGCGCATCGACGCGATTCATTCCTTCCGCGACCCCAACCTGACGCTGACAGCGGAACAGGTGAAGATCGAAACCGCCCGCTGCCTCGGCTGCGGTGCAAGCTGGGTCGATCCCAACAAGTGCATCGGCTGCGGCGTGTGCACCACCAAGTGCGTCTTTGACGCGATCCACCTCAAGCGCGACCACCCGGAGTGCTCGAAGATGATGAAGGCGGAGGACAAGGTGAAGGGCATCCTGCCCATGGCCTTCAAGCGCCTCGGCCAGACCGTCGTCACCAAGCTGGGCGGAAACAAGGATTAAAGGATGCACGAGCTGGGCGTGGTTTTCCACATCGCGGACAGTGTGGTCAAAATCGCAGAGGAAAATCAGGCAAGCCATGTCCGCCGGGTGACGCTCCAGATCGGAGAGGTCTCCACCGTGATCCCATCCTACCTGACCGACGTCTGGAACTGGAACTGCAAGCGGGTGCCCATGCTGGAAGGGTGCGAGCTGACGGTGGAGCAGATCCCCGCCGTCACCTACTGCACTGCCTGCGGGCAGACCTATCCCACCGTGCCGCAGGGCAAGACCTGCCCGTACTGCGGCAGCGAGGAGACCTATTTGCAGCAGGGAAACGAGCTGGAGATCAAGGAGATCGCAGTAGAATAAAGCAAGGCCGCCGGCGCGAAAAGCACCGGCGGCCTTGTTATTTTTCTTACTTTCCGAACAGTTCTTCCGCCTTCTTCATGCGCTGCATGATGGGCACGCCGAAGGGACACTGCGTCTCGCAGCGGCCGCAGGCGATGCACTCGCCCGCGTGATGCTCCAGCGCATCATAGTGGCCCTGAAGCGTGGGCGTGACGCCGTCGAGAAGCGCCATGTCCAGATACTTGCTCAGCTGCGCGATGTTGATGTGCTTGGCGCAGGGCAGGCAGTGGTTGCAGTACATGCACCGGCCCTGCATGGAAAACTTTGGTTCGGCGGCAAAGAGGAAGGAATAGTCCAGCTCCTCCTGCGTCATCGTTTCGTAGCGCAGGCAGTCGGCCACCTGCTCCGGCGACTGCATTCCGACCAGCACGCTCGCAACGCCGGGGCGGGAGAGCGCATAGTGCATACACTGCTGCACGGTCATGGCGCGCCCGAAGGGCGAGGTCTTGTCCGACAGCAGCGCGCCCGCGGCCAGCGATTTCATGACCGTAATGCCCACGCCGTGCAGCTCGCAGTAGCGGTACAGCTCCTCGCGCACCTGGTTGATGCCGCCGAGCTGCTGCATGGAATCGAAGAAGCGGTTGTCGAGCTTGCGCGGACGCTCCGCGTTTTCGTTCAGGACGTCATAGGCGGGATTGACGCTGAAAAGCATCAGGTCGATCAGGCCGGTCTTGGCCGCGCGCAGCGCCTGCACGGGATTGTGGCAGCTCACACCCAGCGCGCGGATGACGCCCTTCTGCTTGAGTTCCAGCGCGTATTCCAAAATCGGGCCGTTGAAAATTTCGTCATATTCCTGCGCGTTGTCGATCATGTGGATCATGCCGAGGTCGATATAATCCGTCTGCATCCGCCGCAGGAGATCCTCAAAGAATTCCCGCACGACCTTGACGTCCATCGTCCGGCCATACTGTCCGTTTTTCCAGATGGAACGGAAATGGCCCTGAATGTACATCTTGTCCCGCTTGCCCTTGAGCGCCGTGCCGAGGTCGGAGCGGATCTCCGGGTTGGACATGAAGCAGTCGAGCAGATTGATGCCCGCGTCCATCGCAGCGTCCACCGTATCGCAGACCTGCTTCAGGGGCTGGCCCTCCAGATATTCGCCGCCGAGGCCGATCTCCGAAACCTGAAAGCCCGTCCTGCCGAGCGTGCGGTATCTCATGCCTCTACCTCCCGGCCGGCCGCACGCAGGATCGCGCGCGCCTGCGCCTCGTCGATGGGCTCGGACATCTTGCCGCCCTTGCGCAGGGTCGTGCCGATGATGAGGATGTCCGCCGTGCGCATCTTTTCGGCAATGTTCTTCTCGGTGACGCCGCTGCCGACGGCAACGGGAATGGAGATGCTCTTTCTGACCTTTTCCAGATCGGACGAGGCCGTTTCCACACCGGTGGAGCAGCCCGTGACGATCACCGCGTCCGCGCCCTGATGCTGCGCCCATTTGGCGGAGGTGGAAATATCCACCGACGGATTGACCATGTAGTAATGCTTGACCTGCACGTCCGCAAGGATCTTCACGTGCTCCGCGCCGATCTCGCGCCGGTAGCGGATGACCTTGCCGCTGCACGGCGTAATGATCCCGTTGTAATTCATGACCGTATCGACAAAGATGGGGCTGCGGATAAAGTCGCCGCCGACTACCTTGGCGATGGAGAGCGCTTCCTCATAGTTCAGCGCGCTGCAGCACAGGCCGAGCGGCAGCTTTACCGCGCGGCGCACCGCCTGCGCCACCATGCTGATGGCCGCAAACTGCACCTTGGTCATATGCGGCTCCAGGCACAGATCTTCGTTTTCGACCATGACCGCATCAAAGCCGGCGCGCTCCAGCGTCTTTGCGTCGCTGACCGCACGCTCGATGACCTCGTCGATGCTTGCCGTCGCGCCGTAGGTTCCGGGCAGCGGCAGGCAGTGGATCATGCCGATGAGCAGCTTGCGCCCATCCGTCAGATTCCAATCCATTTCAATCATCCCTCCTGATCGTTTCATACCGCGCCAGAAGCTGCGCTTCGGTGGGCAGATTGGTGATGCTTCCCTCTTTTTCCAGCACAAAGGAGGAAACCGTTGCGCCCAGCAGGGCGCACGCACGCATATCGTAACCGCGGATCAATCCGTACAGGAAGCCGCATACATAGCCGTCGCCTGCGCCGACCGTTTCCGGCTCCTCGCACTGCGGCGCGACCACACCGGCCTGCGTGATCTCAATGCGCGTGCCGGATCTGTAATACACGCGGCTCCCCTCTGCGCCCAGCGTTTCGACCAGAATTTGCAGACGCCCACCTTCAAAAAGGTCGCAGGCGCTCTTCAGGCCGAAGGTCTCCTGTAAATATGCCGTTTCCGTCTCATTCGCGAAGATGACCGTGCTCAGCTCCAGAAGCTGCGCGAGCTTTTCCTTGGGCAGAGCGTTGGGGTCCTTGCGCATGGACAGCACCAGCGGCGTGCCGCTTGCGCGGATGGCGTCGATGGCAGGCTGCGTGTTCATCGCCATGGGCGCGGTGAGGATCACATAGCGGCTGTCGCGGAAGAACTGCGGCTTCATCTCCTGCACGCCGTAAAAGGTGCTCTCCGGCAGACGGTGCTCATACTCCGTGATGAGCGTCATATGGTTTTTCTCGGCGTTCTGGATCATGATGGTCGTGCCGCGCGCCTGCGCAGGCGGGTCCTTGATCCCGTCCTCCGGCATCCGGTATTCCTGCGCAAAGCCATGCAGAAAATCGTGCTGCCGGTAGTCCGCGTAGGTCAGCACAGGGTAGACGGACGCGCCCAGCTTTGCAAGGCCGGCACAGATGTTCAACCCCATGCCGCCGTTGTCATATTCCGCCAGACCGCCGCCGAAAACCGGCGTGGACTTGCCGCACTCCGGCATCTGCCGGACGCGCAGGATGCTGACCGTCGCCGCCGTTCCGACCACCGTAAAATCGTAGCGCTTCATCAGAACGCTCCGTTCTTCAGTCGCTCGCAGACCTCGTCGGAGGAAATGGCCTTGGCAAAATACTTTGTCATTTCCGCCAGATGGAAGTCGTTGATCTCCTTGGTATTCGTGCCGAGCATATCGCTGATCATATAGGTGCGGAAGCGGTAGGCCGAGGCGTCCGTCGCCGTGGCGCGGCAGCAGACGTTGGTCTTGACGCCGCACACGAGGACGTTTTCCACGCCGCGTTCCCGCAGAATTTTGGCAAGATCGGTGCCGAAGAAGGCACTCGGCACAAACTTGCGGAACTTGATGTCCCGTTCGGGGTCATAGGGGATGTTCTCATCCAGCTCGGCGCCCTCGGAGCCCTCGACGAGGGAGGCCTTCTTTCCGTCGCGGAACATCCGCGTCAGCTCGGGGTTGACCTCCTTTTCGTCCGCCGGATGGGCGGTATAGACGATGACGATGAGCGCGCCGAGGTCGCGCATTTTGTTGATTTTTTCCGGGAAGGTCTTCATCATTTCGCCGGTGGTTTCGGGATAGTAGAACTTTCCCTCCGGGCGCGTGAAGTCCTTCTGCATATCAATGACAAGTACAGCGGTTTTGGGCATAGGATTTTCCTCCCGTCAGGCTTCCTTGAAGAAGCGCAGATGATTCTTGCGGGCGTTGGGCAGCTCGACGATCAGCAGCACGACAATGATCGTGACATAGGGCATGATACCGAGCAGCGACGAGATCGCCGCAGGAACGAAGTTGTTGATGATGGTTTGCAGTGCGCGGACAAAGCCGAAGATCAGCGCGTAGACGCAGGCCTTCTCCGGATCCTTTCTGCCGCAGTTGATGGCGCTCAGGCAGATGAAGCCGCGGTTCGCCGTCATGTTGATGGTGTACATACCGAGCTGCTCAACCGAAAGGTTGAGGCCGGCCAGCGCGCAGGTCGCGGCGGAGATCATGAGGCACAGGAACTTGATCCGGTTGGTTTTGATGCCGACGGACTTCGCGGCGTTGACGCTCTCGCCGGTCACGCGGACATAAATGCCGAATTTGGTCTTGTACATCACGATCGTCAGGACGATGACCACAAGGAAGGTCAGGTAGGTAATCGCCGTGTGGTTGTTGAAAACGTCGCTCAGAATGGGGATGCTGCGCAGCACCGGCACATCGAGCATCATCTTCGCCGGGTCAATGATATTGCTGGCGACGAGGTTGCTGCGCGTGCCGTAGAGCGCCTGCAGAAGGCAGGCCGGAATACAGGCGGCCATCAGGTTGATGCCGCTGCCGACCACGCTGAGGTTGCCCTTGAGCTTGACGGTGAAGAGATAGAACAGGCAGTTGAGCAAAATGGCGATCACAAAGGCCGCAATCACGCCGACCCAGATTTGCCCCGTGACAAAGGCAAAGAGGATGCCCGCAAAGGCCGCGAATTCCGTGCAGCCCTCCATGGAGATATTGAACACGCCCGCTCTGGCGACAAACACGCCGCCGATGGTAATGAGCAGATAGGGCGCCGCGTTCTCCACGGTCATATTCAGAAGGTTCAGAAACAGGGAAAAGTAATTCATGCTCAGTCCTCCTTTTTCGCCGCGGCGCGGTGGAAGATGCGGCCGAAGAAGCCCGCGATCGCCTCACGGTTGTTGCCGATCAGCTTGATGGCCATGAACAGGACCAGCGTGCTCTTGATGATATTGATCAGATCAAGCGGCACGCCCAGACCGGTCTGTGCGGCCAGAGCGCCGTAGCGCAGGGCGCCGAAGACAATGGAGAACAGCAGAATGCCCACCGGGTTGCTGCCCGCAAGGATGCAGACGAAGAAGCCGTCCCAGCCGATGCCGGGGTTGGCGGAGAAGCTGCTGACAAAGTTATAGTTGACGCCGAGGATTTCCGTCGCGCCCGCGATGCCGGCCAGCGCGCCGCCAATCACGAAGATCACGACGATCTTGCGGCTGACGTGCATACCGACGGCGTCGGCGAATTCCCACTGCTTGCCGATGCAGTCGATCTCATAGCCGAACTTGGTCTTTTTCAGGACGAAGTACAGCACGAGCCAGATGGCAAGCGCGATGAAAAGTGCGGTCGTGCAGCGGTACTTGCTGTTCAGCTTGGCAAGGCGCGCGGACTGCTCGATGAATTCCGTGTGCGCATAAGCGTCGCCCGTGCCGAGGTAGCTCTGGGTCAGGAAGCCCGTGACCTGCGTTGCGATGCTGTTGAGCATGACGGTCGTGACGACTTCGTTCACGCGCAGCTTCGCCTTGAGAAGGCCGGGGATGAGGGCATAGAGCGCGCCGAAGGCCGCTCCGATGAGCAGGCACAGCGTCACGTGCAGCACAGGCGGCAGGCCCTTGATCATGTAGCCCGCCAGCGCCGCGGTGAAGGCGCCGAGGAACACCTGGCCCTCAATGCCCATGTTGTACATATTCGCGCGGATGGAAAGCGCCGTGGCTATGCCGGTAATGATGATCGGCGTGGTATAGCCGAGCGTATTGAGGATGCCGCCAAGGGAGAAAAAGGCTTTTTTGATGATATAGCCGTAAAGCGTGAAAGGATTACAGCCGCAGATCAGGGAAAAAATGCTGCCGACGGCAAAGGCGAACACCAGAGGCACCAGCACGTCGCCGGTGGCCGTAAGGAGATTGCCGCCCCAGCCGGAGGAGCGTTTTGCGGGGAGTCTTTGTTTCATGTTCGTAAACCTCTCATTCTTCCGAAAGCTCTTCGGCGGTCATGCGCTTCACGCCGGACATATACAGTCCCAGCTCATTGAAGCTCACGTCCTCCGAACGGAAGCCGCCGACGATCTCGCCGTGATACATCACGAGTACGCGGTCGGAAAGTCCCGTGACCTCGGAAAGCTCCGAGGAAATGATGAACACCGCCGTTCCGGCGTCGCGCATCTTGAGGATCTGGTTGTGAATGAACTCAATGGCGCCGATGTCCACGCCGCGCGTCGGCTGGCTGACCAGCAGCACCTTCGGCCTGCGGCTGAACTCGCGGGCGATGATGACCTTCTGCGCGTTGCCGCCGGAGAGGGAGCCGACCGCCGGGTCCTTCGTGCTCAGGCGGACGTCATATTCCTTGACGAGCTTATCGCGGTTTTCCATCATGGCGCGGCGGTTCATCACGCCGCCATTGCAGTAGGGCTTGAGTCCGTGATAGCCGGCGATGAGGTTGGCCGAAACCGGTACGTTCAGGCACAGGCCCTGCTTGTAGCGGTCCTCCGGCACCACGCCGATCTCGTGCTTTCTCAGCTCGTCCGGCCACAGGCCCGTGATATTCACGCCGGCCAGCTCTACGGTCGAGCCGTGGCAGACGTCCAGCATTCCGGTCAGCGCCAGCATCAGCTCGGTCTGTCCGTTGCCCTCCACGCCTGCAATGCCGACGACCTCGTTCTCATGGATGCGGAAATTGATGTCGTTGAGAATTTTCTTGCCCTCGGAGTTGACCGCGCTGAGGTGCTTGACCTGATAGGCGATCTTCTCGCCGACGGGCTTGCCGCTCTTCTGCACGCGCAGGAGCACCGCGCGGCCGACCATCATTTCCGCCAGATCTTCGTCGGTGGTATTTTCATCGTTCGGCACGGTTCCGATGACCTTGCCCGCGCGGATGACCGTGATATTATCGGCGCACATCTTCACCTCGTTGAGCTTGTGCGTGATAATGATGATGGTCTTTCCAGCTTTTTTCAGATCGAGCAGGCGCTGGATGAGGTCGTCCACCTCCTGCGGGATGAGCACAGCCGTCGGCTCGTCGAGAATGAGAAGATCAACGTCGCGGTAGAGCATTTTGAGGATCTCCACGCGCTGCTTCGCGCCGACGGAAATATCCGAAACCTTGTCGGTAATATTCAAATTAAAGTTAAACTTGTCCACAAGCGCCTGGATCTCGGCCTTTTCCTTTTTCTCGTCGATCAGCAGGCCGCGGAAGGTCTTTTTTCCGATCTTGTGGGTACGCACCGTTTCCGTTCCCAGAACGATGTTTTCATAGATCGACAGCGACGGCGACAGCTTGAAATGCTGATGCACCATGCCGATGCCAAGCTCGATCGCATCGCGCGGCGAGGCGATGGCAACCTTTTTGCCGCGGAAGAAAATCTCTCCTTCCGTCGGCTGGAGGATGCCGTAGAGCATATTCATGAGCGTGGACTTGCCCGCGCCGTTTTCACCGATGATGGCGCGGATCTCCCCTTCCTTCACCGCCAGATTGATGTGATCGTTGGCCGTGAAGTTTCCGAACTTTTTCGTCAGGTTTTTTGTTTCAATAATGGTATCCATATTCGTCACCAAAGCATCCTATGATGGGGGTATGCCCCGCTGGAGGTACCTTCAACGGGGCATACACAGTCGGTTTATTACTTGTTCAGCTCTGCGTAGGTCTTGTTGTTGCCGTCGATCTTGAGCCAGTCGTCCAAGCGCTGGCCGTCGTTCTCGATGCTCGCCATACGGGCATCGAAGACGGTGATGGTGCCGTCGGCGATCCACTTGCGGCACTGCTCGATGATGCCCTTGAGCTCTTCGAGCTTGTCCTTATCGGTCACATACTTCGCAATGACGCTCATGTCGGTGATGTCCACGCCGCCGTTGGAGAGGTTGAAGACATCCGGCTCGGTCTGCGCGAGGTCGCCCTCGAGGTACTTGCCGATGTAGAATTCCATCAGGGAGGTGTTGTCGCGGACCGCGGAGGTCAGGATGTAGCCCGGCTCGACCTCGTCCTGGTTGGAGTCAACGCCGATGCCGAACGCATTGTTCAGACGGCAGGCCTCCAGGCCGCCAAGACCGGCGGTACCGCAGCAGGTCCAGATCACGTCGCAGCCCATGTTGTTGATCATGTTCTGGGCAATGTTCTGTGCGTTTGCGGTGTCGGAGAAGCCGACGGTGTAGTCGATGTAGATCTTCGCATCGGGGTTGTAGAACAGTGCGCCCTGACGGAAGCCGTCGCCGTACTGATAGAAGCCGACGGACTCTGCGCCGAACAGGATGCCGATGTTGCAGCCCTCGTGCTGGCCGACGCCCTCAACAAGGGTGTTGCCGTCGGTCGCTGCATAGGCGGCGACGACGCCCGCGAGGAAGGAGTGCTCGTTCAGGGTGATGTAGGACTCAATGACGTTCTTCGGGGTTTCGGTGAAACCGTCGACCGCATTGATGCGGAGCTGACGTCCGACGACGACAAAGTAGATGTCGGGGTAGTCCAGCGAGACGGTGTACATATTACCGCTGATGCCGGCCTCGAGGTTGATGATCAGGCCGTAGCCCGCCTCGCACAGCTCACGGATCAGGGTTTCGCCCTGCGTGGTGTCGGTGCATTCCACGGCGTTGACATCCAGACCGTACTTGTCCTTGCAGGCCATGAGTCCGGCGTAGGCGGTGTCGTTGAAGCCCTGGTCGCCAAGGCCGCCCTGCTGCATGATCATGGCGATCTTCTTGTTGACTTCAGGATTTCCATCTTCGCTGCCGGAGGGTTCGGTTTTGTCGCTGTTAGTGGTATCGCTGGGGGCTTCCGTGCTGGGATCCGTGTTGCCGGCACAGGCTGCAAGAGAAACAATCATAACCAGTGCAAGCAAAACTGCGAGTAGCTTTTTCATGGATACATCCTCCTCAAAATTTACATCAAACTTTCGTAAGTTGTATTGATGTTATAATAACCATATCACCGGGTCGCGCAATTTTCAATTAGCAAATCTTCTGAATAATTGTTGTGATTTTTGTCTGTTTTACACAAAAATCCATTCCAATATTATGACCATTCCATTCTTTTCTCTTATTTTTTCCATGTAGCATATTGTTGTAATGACAACATATCTTCACAGCTTTGAAAAGGGGCGGGGCGCCCGCGGAAATACCGAGCGCCCCGGCCGGAAGAGAGGAAGGATCAATATGCCAGCTTGTAGATCTCCAGCGCGGACTGCTCGTTGAGCGGGCGGAATGCCTTGGCGAAGTAGTCCTTGCCGATGATGGCCGCCTCGTGCGCCATCTTGGGAAGCATCTCTTCCTCGATACCGAAATCGCGCAGATGCTGCGGCAGATTCAGAGAAGCGAAATACTCGCGGGTCTTTTCGATGGCGAGCTTCGCCGCTTCCATCTTGTCCATGCCGGTCGGATCGATGCCGAAGGCAGCCTGCAGATAGCCGAGATAGCGGTAGGCATTGTCCTCGGTGAGCATCCAGGTCAGCCATGCTGGCATGATGACAGCAAGGCCCTCGCCGTGCGTTACATCGTAGAAGGCGGACAGCTCATGCTCCAGCTTGTGCATGGACCAGCCGACGGGATTGCCCTTGACGGTCAGGCCGTTGATCGCCCAGCAGCAGGTCCACATGATGTTCGAGCGCGCCTCGTAGTTGGTCGGATCGTCATAGGCGATCTTACCGTAGTGGAAGAGGGTGTTGAACATCGCTTCGCCGAACTTGGTCTGCAAATAGGCCTCCGGCACATTGGAGAAATAGGACTCCATGACATGGCTGATCGCGTCGGCGACGCCGGCAGCGGTCTGCTTCTTGGGCATGGTAAAGGTGAATTCCGGGTTGGAGAAGGAAGCGCGCGGACGCATATCCGGGCTGGAATAACCGGCTTTTTCGTTGATGTCCATACGGGAAATGACGGAGCTGGTGGACATTTCGGAGCCGGCAGCGGCCAGCGTCGGGACGGCGATGATGGGCAGCACCTTGCCGACGGGCACCTTCTTGCTGATGATGTCCCACGGCTCGCCGTCGTAGTTCACGGTCGCGGCGATGGACTTTGCGCAGTCAATGGCGGAAGCGCCGCCGATGGGCAGCAGGATGTCGCACTTTTCCTCGCGGCAGATGCGGTTGCCCTCCAGAACGGACTCGTAGCGCGGGTTCGGGGCGACGCCGCCCATCTCGGCATAGGGGATGCCGGCTTCCTTCAGGCGGCTGACGACGGCGTCATACGCGCCGTTGCGCTTGATGGAACCGCCGCCGTAGACGATCAGCGGCTTGGTGCCCCACTGATGGATGGTATCCACCAGATACTGGAAGCAGGACGGGCCAAAATTCACACGAGTCGGAACATAGTACCAAAAGTCTTTCATAATGTCACACCTCTAAAAAAATTTTTGATTCTGCGCAGGTCAGTCCTGCGCTGCCTTTTTATACTCGCGGATCAGCTCAACGAGCTTTTCCGGCGTGTCGTACAGCTTGATGATGGAGCTTCCGACAAAGAAGCCCTGTCCGCCCGCAGCCTTGACGCGCGCAGCGTCCGCCGGGGATTTGATGCCCGCGCCGCAGTAGATCGGCTCGGAAACCTTGCGCTCGCGCAGATAGCGGATGCAAGTCTCCAGCTCCTCAAAGCCGGGCTTGACATACTGACCCTCGCTCGGGAAGGCCTGCATATAGGTGAAGCCGTCGGTATGGATGCAGCGCTGGATGTCGTCCTCGTTCATCTTGTAATTGACCGAGCGCGCCAGCTTAACGCCGTGCTTGCGCAGGGCGGCGATCGCTTCGGGATCGTGCAGGTCGCCGGAGATGACGTTGACGATGTGGTGCTTCTCGCAGAATTCGCCCAGCTTCTCCGCGCCGATGGCCATGATGACCTCGTGGTAGAGCACAAAGAAGAATTCCGTGTTCGGATATTTCTCGGTCATGCGGCCGACACCCTCCAGATAGGCCGAGTAGTCGTCGGTCTGCGCCAGCGCAACGCGGTAAAGCTCCTGCAAAAAGGCGCTGTCGCGGTAGGGGTCCTTCGGCGGGATGCTGACCTCGATGGCGTCGCAGCCGCCCTCGATGTAATAGCCGGCCATTTCAATGCTCTTTTCAATGGTCGGATAGCCGAAAGAGAGATAACAAATCGTTTTGATGCCCATATTTCCTACTTCCTTTCAAGAATTTGCCGCCTGCTCCAGGTCTGCCAGCAGTGCCAGCATCGCAGGCTCGTTGTCCCAGAGATTCATCAGGCAGCTGCCGACAAACGCGCCCGCCGCGCCCGCCTGCTTCGCCTCCAGAAGGCTTGCGCCGCAGGTGATGCCCGCCGTTGCGTAGATCGGCGCCGTCACGCCACGCCGGCGCAGGAAGCGGATGCGCTCGTCCCAGCTGACCATGCCGTCGCGCGGCTCCATGCCCTCGCGCACATTGCGCAGCATGACCGCCCGACCGGTCTGCACGGCGAACTCCACGTCCTTTTCCGGCAGATTGTAGTCGATAAAGGTCAGGGTGTCGATGCCCGCCGCGTTCATGTCCATCCTCGCCCGCTCGATCACGCCGTCGCCGGAAATGCGGCAGGTGCGGATGTTGTTCTGCTTGCAGAATTCAATGTACCTCGTCGTGCCGACGGTGAGGATCACGTCCTCGTAGGACACCATCTGCATTTCAAAGTCCGGATGCTTCCGGCGGAATTCCGTGAGCGCCTTCAGGAAGGGCTCATAGCCGCCGTAGGTTTCCCACGCCTTGGCCATGCGTGCGCGGATAAAGGGCGTTTCGCGATAGGGGTTGCGCGACGGCAGGTCAAATTGCAGGGCCTTCACGCCGTGCGCCAGGTAGGTCTCCGCCTTCTCCAGCGACGCTTCGATCGTCGGCGTTCCCATGCTGATGTAATAGACCAAATGGAATTTTCCCATTCTTTTCCTCCAGATCTGACAGTCTTGCCGGGTATGTTGTTCAATCAGATAGATGTAATGACAACATAACAGGTTCGCGTGAAAAAAATCAGGATTCCCTCCCGGCATTTTTATTATAGCACAGTCATTTTGCTTTGCAATTCTCTTAATTCACAAAATAAAAACCGCTTTTTTGAACATTTTCAACAAGACAAATTTTTCATGGACAGGTGCAGAATTCTCCCCGAAACGCGAAGTTGTCATGTTTCCTGTCCGTTTTTGCCAAGCAAGCTGCATTCCATTTGGTTTCGGCGCGTCTGTTTTCTTTTTTCCCATCTGTTTTTCCGCTTTTTTCCGAAAAACTGTTGACTTCCACGCGCTTGGTTAATAAAATAGATATTATGAACAATAGACCACTTGCGCTATCCCAAACACAACGAATGTCGAGGGACAAAGAATGAATCATATGTTTTCCGAGGAACAAATTTCCACGCTGGTACAGAACATTCCGAAATATATGTATATTAAAATCGAGCTGGCCAACCGGATCAAATCCGGCGAATTGGAGGTCGGCGCAAGGCTCTCCACGGAAAAGGAAATGTGCGACCAGTACGGATGCAGCCGCCTGACCGTGCGCAAGGCGCTCGAGGAGCTGACGCGCGAGGGCTACATCTATAAAATTCAGGGCAAGGGCACCTTTGTCAAGGAGCGCACGCCGCAGAAGCAAAATTTTTCCGTCATCACAAGCTGCTCTACGCTGATCCGTTCGCAGGACATGACGCCAAGCAAGAAGATCCTTTTTGAAGGCCTCGTCCCCTGCAGCGCGGAGATCGCGCAGCGGCTCGGGTTGGCGGAGGGCGACCCGGTGCTGGAATACACGCGGGTCTATTTCGCAAACGGCACGCCGGTGATCTACGGCCGCAGCTATTTCAATGCGTCCGTGCTCCCCGGGATCGAGCGCTTCAACCTGCAAAACCAGTCCATCATTGCGCTGCTGAAGGAAAAGTACGATCTGGAGATCCACTGCTCCAACCGTGAGCTGCGCGCCGTGGTTTCCGACGACACGACCTCCTCCCTGCTGAGCACGCCGAACCACTTCCCGCTCCTGCAGGTAACGGACCTGAAAACCGGCACGCGGCAGAATCAGGAGATCCCCATCGAGTATTATACCTTCCTGTATGTCACGGAGCGCATCCGCTATTCCCCGGAGATTTAGATTTTAGAGATTTTAGCTTGAGACAGGTTGTCGAAAATGCCCGCCGTTTGGCGGGCTTTTTTGTTGTCTTTTTTCTTTTGCCGTGCTAAAATAAAGTTGGAGAAAACAAAAATGGAGGGAAGTCGCAATGGAGCAAAGACTCGAACCGCTGTTTACCCCGTGGAAGATCGGAAATTGTGAGATCAAAAACCGTTTTGTTCTGACCAGCATGGGAGGAACGGATCTGTTCGGCTGGATGGAGAAAAACCATTTTGACAAGGCTGGCGCACATTTTATTCTGGAGGTTGCCAAAAACGGCGCAGGACTGGTCATGCCCGGCTGCCAGCCCGTCTACAACCCCATGTTCGGGCAGTGGCTTCACAAGAATAAAAAGATGTATTCCGACCTCAAGGAGTGGATGCCGGAATTCCACAAAACCGGCGCAAAGCTCTTCGTACAGCTTACGGCAGGCTTCGGCCGCTCGTTTACCGTCAGCAAGATGATGGAGAGCCTCTACACCAACAAATTCCTGCGCGCGGTCAGCAAGCCCTTTATGAACCTTGATAAGATTACCGCCTCGGCAAGTCCCTCTCCCAACCGCTGGTCGGACAAGGTTCCCTCCCGTGAAATGACGGTGGCAGAAATTCGCCAGCTCATCGACGCCTTCGCCGAAAGCGCAAGGCTCTTAAAGGACGCCGGCGTGGACGGTGTTGAGGTTCACGCCGTGCATGAAGGCTATCTTCTCGACCAGTTCACACTGCTGTACGTCAACAAGCGCACGGACGAATACGGCGGCTCCTTTGAAAACCGCTACCGCTTCGCCGTGGAGATTGTGCAGGCCATCAAAAAGGCCTGCGGCAAGGATTTCCCCGTCTCCCTGCGCTACAGCGTGCTCTCCAAGACCAAGGGCTTCCGTCAGGGCGCGCTGCCCGGAGAGGATTATGTCGAGGTCGGGCGCGACATGGCAGAGTCCGAGCGCGCCGCAAAATATTTGCAGGATGCAGGCTACGACTGCCTCAACTGCGACAACGGCACCTATGACGCCTGGTACTGGGCACATCCGCCGGTCTATATGCCGGAAAACTGCAACCTTGCAGACGTGGAGCACATCAAGCGGTTTGTGGATATTCCCGTCATCTGCGCAGGCCGTCTGGATCCGCGCACGGCGGCGGATTCCGTCGCGGCCGGACGTCTCGACGGCGCGGGCTTTGCCCGCCCCTTCCTTGCCGACCAGCAGTGGATCGTCAAGCTCAGGGAGGGACGCGAGGCGGACATCCGTCCCTGCATTCTCTGCCACAACGGCTGCTTCAATATGTGCCACTACAAGGGCGTGCCGAACGATCAGGAGCTCTCCGACAGCCTGCATCTCGCCCGCTGCGCCGTAAACGCGGAAACCATGCAGTGGAACAAGCACTACATTCGCAAGACAACCAGCCCCAAAACCGTACATATCATCGGCGGCGGCATCGGCGGCATGGAGGCAGCCCGGGTACTCAAGCTGCGCGGCCACAAGCCGGTCCTCCATGAAAAAACCGGCGAGCTCGGCGGCGCGTTCATCGCGGCCAGCGCCGAGTCCTACAAGGGAAAGCTCCGCGACCTTCTGGCATGGTATCGCCGCCAGATGACCGTGCTCGGCATAGAGGTGCATCTGAACGATGAGGTGACCGATCTGAGCGTATTCCGCGGCTCGCCCGTCATTGTCGCAACCGGCGCGGTGCCGCGCCTGCTGCGCCGCGTCCCCGGCTACGAAAAGATGATTGAGGCCTGCCAGTATCTGCGCGGTGCCGCGACGGGCGAAACGGTCGCCGTCATCGGCGGCGGTCTGACCGGCTCGGAGATTGCCTACGAGCTGGCCTTGCAGGGCAAGAAGCCCGTCATCGTCGAAATGAAGGACGATCTGGTCAGCCAGAAGGGCGTCTGCCTTGCCAATTCCTCCTATCTGCGTGAGTGGTTTGCACTGCACAAGGTTCCCGTCTATCTGGAAACCACGCTCAAGGAGGTGCGCGACGGCGTGATCGTCTGCACCGCCAAGGACGGAAAAGAGTTGGAAATCCCCTGCGACAGTGTAATCTCCTGCGCAGGCTACATCTCCGCCCCGCTGCCCGAGACCGGAAGGGCGAAGCTCGTCGGCGACTGCCGCCGGGTCGGCAACCTGCGCAGCGTCGTCTGGGATGCCTATGAAGCGGCAATGAAGATCTGAGAAAGGACGTGCGGCAATGGAATATAAAATGAAGCTCACGCCGGAGCAGCGGGAAATTCTGGACGGCGCGCACGGCGAAACCATGGCGAAGGTCATGCAGACGCTCGTGCGCTACGGCGAGCTGTTCGGCGCAGATGAAATGGTTCCCGTGACCAGTAAATATAACCATCTGGTCACCTCCTTCGGCTTGAAGGCGCTGGGTCCGGTCTACAGCCTGATGGAGCAGCTTCTCGATGCGGGCGCCGTGTCCGCGCAGAAGTTCTCCGCCGACCCGCGGCCGCTGGATCCGAATGTTCCGAGCAGCTTTTTGCAGAACTTCGTATTCAGGCACTTTATGTACACGCGGCAGGATTACTATGAAAAGCAGCTTGAAAAGCTCGGCCTGATGGATCAGGATGCCTTCACCTGCACCTGCTACATGGACGAGGTCGGAAACACGCCCGGCTTCGGCGAGGTGCTTTCCTGGTCGGAGTCCTCAGCCGTGGTGTACGCCAACTCCGTGCTCGGCGCACGCTGCAACCGCAACTCCGGCATCATCGACCTGATGGGTTCCATCGTCGGCTATGTTCCCTCCTTCGGGCTTCTGAAGGACGAGGGACGCCGTGCAAGCTGGATTGTCGAGATCCGCACAACGAAAAAGCCAGAGGCGCAGCTTCTCGGCTCTGCCGTCGGCATGAAGGTCATGGAGGATGTCCCCTTCCTCCGCGGTCTGGACAAATGGCTGGGCGGGACGCTCGATGATGCGGCAAAGACCTACCTGAAGGATTTCGGCGCTGCCACCGCCTCCAACGGCGCCGTCGGCCTGTACCATGTGGAAAATCTCACGCCGGAGGCCGTAAAATACGGGCAGGAGCTTGTGCGCGAGGACGCGCAGGTCTATGTCATAGACGACGCGGAGCTTCAGCGCGTCTATGACAGCTACCCCGTTATCTGGAAAAAGAAGGATGCAAGGCCGAAGCTCTGCTTCATGGGCTGTCCGCACATGAGTTTGGAGCAGCTCATCTCCTGGACGGAGCGCGTGGAGGCGGGCCTGAAGGCCGCCGGGAACCGTCGCGTGGTCATTCCTACCGTCTTTACCGCCGCTCCGGCGGTGCTGAAGAAATTCCGCGCCACGCCCTATGCCGCCCAACTGGAAAAAACCGGCGTGATCACGAGTTATATCTGCCCGCTGATGTACATGAACAACCCGCTCAGCGCCAGTATGCCTGTCATCACCTCCAGCAACAAGCTGCGCACCTATACCAGTGCGCGCTACTACACGGACGACGAGATTCTTGAGCAGATCACGAAAGGAGGCAGCAAGGCATGAAAAAGACCTTTCAGGGCAGAGTCGTTGCACCGGGACAGGTGACGGCGCCGGCGCTGGTTTCCCACGGCGGCCTGAATACCCTTGCGTCCTTCCAGAAGGCGCTGCAATTCGGCGATAAAAAGGCCACCTGCGGCGATCAGAACAACCCCGATCTGTACGGCAAGCAGATGCTCGGCAAGGCGCTGTGCCTTCCGCGCACCATTGGCTCTACCACCGGCGGGCTGGTGCTCTACTGCGCCTGCTCCATGGGGCGCAACCCGGCCTGTATGCTCTTCTCCGAGCCGATCGACTCACTGGCGGCCGCCGGAGCGATCCTCTCCGATGTGTGGCTGGCCGACAAAACAATGCCGGTCATCGACTCTCTGGGGGAAGAATTCCTCGCCTATATCAAGGACGGAATGACCGTCACCGTTTCCGCAAACGGCTTGGTCACAGTGGAATAACAACAAGTGCGCCGGCAGCTTCGCTGCCGGCGCACCTATTTTATAATCCAAGCGATTCCTCGTGGTAAACCTCCCCGGACAGCGTCTTCCAGAGCGCCTTTTCGCCCTCCAGAAGCAGATAGCCGTTCGGGCTCCCGGCCTTGGGAATGGAAATCGAGCCGGGGTTCAGATACAGGTTGTTCTGCCCAAAGCGCTCCCACGCCGGGATGTGTGTATGCCCGTGCAGAAGCACGTCGCCCGGCTGCAGGGGCGGCAGGGCGCTCAGGTTGTAGTTGTGACCGTGCGTGGCGTAGATCAGGCGGTTTCCGGCCGTCAGCAGGCAGTAATCCGCCAGGATCGGGAATTCCAGCACCATCTGGTCGACCTCCGTGTCGCAGTTGCCGCGCACGCAGAAAAGCTGCGTTTTTCTCTCGTTCAGCATGGCCAGCACCTGCTTGGGCGCGTAGCCCTGCGGCAGGTCGTTTCTGGGGCCGTGGTAGAGAATATCGCCCAGAAGCAGCAGTCGCTCCGCCCCCTCGCGGGAAAAGGCCTCCAGCAGCTGCCTGCAATAATAAGCCGAACCGTGGATGTCCGACGCGATCATCAGTTTCATATTATTTCCCTCCTGTTTTTGATGTTTCTTGAGGCTCGTCCCGGAGCAGCATTTTCTCCATTTCCTGTGCGGCAAGGCTCAAAGGCTGCCCCGTGCGCTTGACGGCGCAGATCTCGCGTGCAGGCAGCGGAGAGGTCAATTCAAGGACATGCAGCCCCGGTGCATTTTGCAGAAAATCCTCGGTCACAAAGCCGATGCCCAGTCCTGCCTCGACCAGAGGGAGGATCTGATCTGCCGTCGCGGCCTCAATGTCCGGAAAAAAGCGCAGGCCGTGCATGGCAAAGAAGCCGGCGTAGAGCTGATAAGAAGTGCTCTGCGTGCCGAGCGACACGATGGGATAGCGCAGCAGCTCCTCCGGCGCCACCGGCCTGCCGCAAAGCTCCGGGAACCCGGCGCAGACGGCGCGTTCCCGCACGCTCCGCAGGGCATGGATGCTGAGGCCGTCCTCCGGCGTCAGGGGCGTCGTGACGACCGCGATGTCCACGAGGCCGCTTCTCAGCGCCTCGATCGCCTGCGGCGTAGTATGATTGCTGATCTTCAGGGTAATGTCCGGATGCAGGCGGCGGAATTCCTGCAAAACCGGCAGAAGCATACTGCGCAGGGCGATCTCGCTGGCTGCGATCGTGACCGAGCCGCGCCGCAGCTCGCGCAGCTCCTGCAATTCTGTTTCCCCTCGCTCGATCTGCTGGAAGGCGACGCGGATATGCGCAAACAGGCGCTCGCCCTCCGGTGTCAGCTTCATGCCGCGGTTTGTCCGCAGAAACAGCGCGCAGCCCAACTCCGTTTCCAGATTTTTAATCGCGCGGGTCAGGTTCGGCTGGTTGTTCCGCAGCTCCGCCGCCGCCCGCGAAACGCTCCCGCAGGAAGCGACATAGTAGAAAATCCGATAGTAATCATAGCTGATATACATGGCAGGCTCCTGTTATATCAATTTTGAATTTCAAATATATGAAATAAATATTTTACATATAGCAACACCATGATTATAATCAATCCGCATAGAAAATCAAGGAAAAAATCAAGGGAGAAAGATAGAATGGAACTGATTTGCAGAATTATCATGATGCTCTGCTTCGATCTGGCCGCGCTGGCACTGGTGCTGCGGCTGGCAAAAGGCGGACGCGAGCGCGGCACGCGCTGTCTGTCTGCGTGTCTGGCACTCGGCTTCCTCTGCGGCGGCATCGCCCGCTGCCTGACGGGCATGAATGTGCTGATTTCGCTGGAGGCCGCGGGCTTTTTGCTGTCTGACATCGCCTTCCTTCTGACCTTTCAGGACAAGAGAGCGGAGGTGACGGCATGAACCACGATCTGACGAGCGGCAAGCCCAGCCGTGTTTTGTGGCAGTTCTGCCTGCCGCTGTTCGGCAGCATCATTTTCCAGCAGCTTTATAACATCGCCGACAGCTTCGTCGCGGGCAAATTCATCGGCGACAACGCCCTCGCCGCCGTCGGCAACAGCTACGAGATCACGCTGATTTTCATCGCCTTCGCCTTCGGCTGCAACATCGGCGCGTCCGTCCTGACGGCGCAGCTCTTCGGTGCGAAGAAGTATGGTGAGATGAAAACCGCCGTGCTGACCTCGCTGATCGCAAGCTGCGTGACCTGCATCCTTCTGATGGCCGTCGGCATGATCTTCTGCGACGGCCTGCTGCGCCTGATCAAGACGCCGGAGGAGGTCTTTGCAGACTCCAAGCTCTATCTGGACATTTACATCTACGGTCTGCCCGCCGTGTTCCTTTACAATGTGGCGACCGGCATTTTCTCCGCGTTGGGCGACTCCAGAACCCCCTTCATCTTCCTCGTCTGCTCCTCTCTGTCGAACATCGCGGTGGATATTCTCTTCGTTACCGCGTTCCGGATGGGCGTTGCAGGCGTTGCGTGGGCGACCTTCCTCTGCCAGAGCGTGAGCTGCGTGCTGGCGCTGGTATTTCTGCTCCTGCGCTTCCGCAAGATCGAGTCGACCGGAAAGATCCGCGTGTTCTCCTGGCAACTTCTGCGGCGCTTTGCCGTCGTAGCGGTTCCGAGCATCTTGCAGCAGAGCTTTATTTCCGTCGGCAATATCGTGATCCAGAGCGTCATCAACGGCTTCGGCACGGCAGTCATGGCGGGCTACTCCGCCTCCGTCAAGCTCAATAACATGGTCGTCACCTCGCTGACGACGCTGGGCAACGGCATCTCCAACTTCACCGCGCAGAACCTCGGCGCGGGCAAGCACGAGCGCATCCATCAGGGCTTCAAGGCCGGGCTCAAGCTCGTGTGGCTGATTTGCATCCCGATCGTCATTCTGTATTTCGTTGCCGGGCGCTGGCTGGTCTATCTCTTCCTCGACAGCCCGACCGGCGCGGCAATGGACACCGGCGTGATGTTCCTGCGCATCCTTGCACCGTTCTATTTTGTCGTGTCGGCCAAGCTTGTGTCCGACGGTGTGCTGCGCGGTGCCGGCCGGATGGGCCGCTTCATGATTGCGACCTTCACGGACCTGCTGCTGCGCGTGGCGCTGGCCGAGATCCTCTCCCGCACGGGTCTGGAAACGACGGGCATCTGGATCTCGTGGCCGATCGGCTGGGTCGTTTCCATGGTGCTTTCCATCGCGCTCTATGCCGCGATCCGGTGGATTCCGGAAAAGACGCCGGAGTTCGAGCTGCTCGGTCAGGAGCCGGCAGGCGAAACGATCGAGGACGTCGAAAGCCCGAGCGAATACCTCTGATCTCTCCTTGTTTTACATGATAAAACAAACTGCCCAGAGCTGCTTGCACAGCTCTGGGCAGTTTGTTTGTTCTGTGGGGTGATTTTCCAAATGTATTAGACAGTATTTCAATCCACGCCCTCTGCCGAAGCAGAGATGCGACCGCTCATACTATAGCATATTGAACGCACTTTTGCAAATTTTTTATGTATAATTTATTATACAGTGAAAAAACATATTGACAAACATGGCAGCCCGTGGTACGCTATGAATTGAAATAGAGATTGTTAGAGGTTGATTGAATAATAAAAATCGTTATATCTATTTACTAATCAAAAAGAAGGATTTTTATGAAACAATTATCAATCATTCCAGACGATGGGTTCCTAATCGTCGCCAGAGAACGTTCCCACCAGAAGTCGGAGCATATCTGGATAGACAACGCCGGGTGTGTGACCCTCAGCAGGCAGGTGGCAAAAAGGTTCTGGAAGATGCCGGTCTTGCTTATATTCAAACGCGGTTTTACAGATATTTGCCTTTTCCCCGCACCGGAAGGTGCAGACGCCGCCATTGTCTTTCCGAAGAGCGGAAGAAAATCAAACCTAGTCATTGATGGGAGCGAAATGCTCTTGCCCGCGGCAGATTTTTACGGGAGCTTCTCCAAAGAAACGGGCTGCTGGATAGGGAAACGGCTGGAAAACCCTACCGCAGCGTCCTCCGCCTCTACCCGCAGAGCCAAGCGCTCCTCAACGCGCTCCCGGGGAAATACCTCGAAGTGATCCCGCACTTTGAGTATCGGCCCGGCATCCGGAATCAGATGCCGGCCGCTTTTTGCGCATCGTGGTTTTTTTACGCTGTTCTTCAATTTTCTTCCACCAGCAGAATTCGCATAAATCCCCATTGTTTGCAGACAATAGCAATGTGATATTGAGAACGCACAGAGTGGAGGAAAAAATAAATGAAAGCAACTGGAATCGTGCGCCGGATCGACGATCTGGGAAGAATTGTCATTCCGAAAGAGATCCGTCGCACTCTGCGTATCCGCGAGGGCGACCCGTCGCAGATAACATGGACACCGTGGCAGACTTTCTGCTTTTCCATGCTGGATCTGGCAAAAAGAGGCTTGTGGAATGGTACATAATGGCGGAAGTAGTCAACTTCAAATGTGATCCGATCCTTATCGGTTCCCTACTTGGCCAGTCGGGAATTTTCCGGCTTATCACATGAACAAGGAATAGCGGCTCACCGTTGCACTGGGCGGCAGCGTGTCGGTCGAGCAAATTAAGGTGCTGTTGGATATGAGCTATGGAGCAACAGCACCCAAAACACGCTAAAAGAAGTGCTGACAACATCAAATTTTCCTACCCATGGCATCCTTTCATCAGGCTGCCGTATTTGCTTTTGGAGGATTTTCATTTGCACATTTGCCATGAGACTTCTCAACAGGATGTCACCAAAAGAATGTCCCTATTCTTTTCCCAATGTGTAACACATAAGTGAACCCAAACGAGGACAAAAGGAGCACGGTCGAAATGGACCGTGCTCCTTCAACGTTGTTTGCGATGCCAATCATCAAGGGAAGCAATCAGTTGTCTGGTTGTATCGTTACATTCAAAAATACCGTCCGACAACCGCAAGTGCATTGACATTCCCGTGAGGCAAAACAGAATTCGCTGCAAATAGGCGGATTGAAGCAATTATATATAGTGTCCTGAGTTTGCCCCTATAAAAGCTGCTGTAATGCAAATAGATGCTGCAATTCTACGGTGTTTCGGTCAAAATGCCGTTTAATACCTCTCCGTCTACGGTAGTAGGAATTTCAAGATTGTTCAGATGAAGAATCGTCGGTACGATGTCAACATTCCCGCATTGTGTTGTATACTGAAATTGTTCTTTTATTCCAGGTCCATAATAGACCATAAATGTATGTTGCTGTGCCCGAGACCCATGCTCCGCGACCGATGTTGAGAATGCATATCCCAGTGCACAATCTACAACATAG
>ERZ772820.335-NODE-335-length-47642-cov-68.061445_pt1 | contig 47642 bp, 52 predicted proteins | sample MGYA00511377_ERZ772820 | MGnify/ENA primary metagenome ERZ772820 (study PRJEB29015, sample SAMEA2737684) | human gut metagenome | biome: human gut; feature: human-associated habitat; material: faeces | place: China | collected 2012 ... | reverse complement strand
CGTTGCCATGGCGTTCCTTCACGCCTGCGATCACTTTTTCGACATATGCGTTCATCTGAATTTACGCTCCTTTACTGAAAATTCCGAATTTCAATGCCTTCTGCGGTGAAGGCGGCCCGGATTTTTTCCACAAAGGCCAGAGCCTTCGCGCCGTCGCCGTGGACGCAAAGCGTATCGCCGCGGATGTCCAGCTCCTTGCCGTTCAGGGAGGTGACTTTGCCCTCCTTGACCATGCGGATGCAGCGCGCAATGGCGATGTTCTCGTCCATGATCATCGCGCCCGGCATGGAGCGCGGCACAAGGGAGAGGTCGTCCATGTAGGCACGGTCGGCGAAGATCTCGGATTTGGCGGTCAGACCCAGCTTTTTCGCTTCCTCGCCCAGTACGGCGCCGGCGCAGTAGTAGATTATGATGGAGGGGTCAATCTCATAGACGGCCTCACAGATGGCACGGGAGGTTTCCCGGTCATACTGGCAGAGATTGCCGAGTGAGCCGTGCGGCGCGACGTGCTGGAGCTTCAGACCCTCGGATTTTGCAAAGGCCCACAGCGCACCGATTTGATATTTCACATAGTTTTTGGTTTCCAGCGGGCTGAGCGTCATTTTTCTGCGGCCGAAGCCCATGAGATCCGGGTAGCCGGGGTGCGCGCCGACGGCGACGCCGCGCGCGGCGGCTGCCTTAACGGTGCGGTCCATGACCATGGGGTCGCCGGCGTGCCAGCCGCAGGCAATGTTTGCGGAGGTGACATATTGGATGATCTCCGCGTCGTTTCCCAGCTTGTAGGCGCCGAAGCTCTCACCCATATCGCTGTTCAGGTCGATTTGGTAGTGCATGATGATTCCTCCCATTGTTCAATTTCCACGTCGAAGGTCTGCGCGCCGACGTGGATCCGGTACTGTTTTGCGGACGGAGCGGCCAGTCGCTCCCGAAGCGCGCGCAGGCGCTTGCGGCGGGCGATCAGTTCGCGCTGTGCGGTATCCGGATCGACGGCCGCGAAGCGGATGCGGTCGCCGGCTTTGCACTGCGCGAGGATCGGCAGGTCGACCGTGATAACGGTGGCGATCTTGGTATAGCCGCCGACGGTCTGGTGGTCGGCCAGCATCACGATGGGTTTGCCGTCGGACGGCACCTGAATGGAGCCGGTGACGATGCCGTCAGAGATGATGTTGCCGTCCGTTTTGTGCTTGATGACCGGCCCGTCCAGACGGTAGCCCATCCGGTCGGACTCGGCGCTGACGGTGTAGGTTTCGTGCAGAAAGGTGTCCAGCCCCGCCTGCGTGAAGCGATCGTCCTGCGGGCCCATCAGCACCCGCACGATGCGCACGCCCGGCTCGGGCGGCTCCTGCGCGAGCACGCGGCGCTGCATCCCGGGAAGCGTTTCCACGCTGCGCCGGAGCGGGAGCACGTCGCCCTTTTGCAGGCGGCGGCCCTGATAACCGCCGATGGAGAAGCGCGCCGTGGTCGAACGGCTGCCCATCACTTCTTCCAGCGCAAGTCCGCCCGCGAAGGCGAGGTAGGCGCGGCAGCCGGAGCGCGGCCCGGTGAAGGACACGACGTCGCCGGGACGGACGGAGAAGGCGCGGCCGGTGGAAACGTCCTGCCCGTTGCATTGCAGCCCCAAGTCCGCGCCGGTCACGGCGAGCACCGCCGATGCTTCAAAGCGCAGCGTGGGGCCAAGAAGCGTGATCTCCAGCCCGGCTTCACCGGGGTCGTTGCCGACCAGAAGGTTGGCGCTTTCCAGCGCCGGGGCGTCCATCGCGCCGGAGACCGGCACGCCGTAGCGCTCATAGCCTCTGCGCCCCAGATCCTGCACGGTGGTCAGAAGTCCGCCGTTTTCTACGATCACTTGCATGGCGTTTTCTCCTTCCGGTAAGTTTTGGGAACATAGGTGCCGGCCTCGACCTGACTGCGGATCTCGTCGAATTCTTCCTTGCTGATGGGAATGTGCCGCATCCATTGCCCGGCTTGCAGCAGGAAGGGATTCTCCTTCCGGGAGTCGTAGGCGGGGACGGGCGTGGTGCCGATGATATTCCAGCCGCAGGGCTGATCAAAGGGAATGATGTCGCTCAGGCCGAGCTGGACGACGATGCTCCCGGCGGGAATTTTGACCCGCGGCGTCTGGCGGCGCTTGAAGGAGAAGGGATTCTCCATCCGCGCGCCGTAGGGATGGCCGGGCGCGAAGCCGAGCATATACACATAATAGTCGCTCTGGCTGTGGATGCGGATGATCTCCTCCGGCGTTTTGTGCTCCAGTGCGGCGATCTCCATAAGATCGGCTGCGTATTCACCCTCGTAGCAGACGGGAATTTCCGTGATCAGCTCGGAGGCGGGGTCCTCCGGCAGCGCGGAGGCGCTCTCGGAGAGTTTCCGGATCAGCGCGGTCAGGTCATGATAAGACAGCTGCTCCGGGTCGTAATGTACCAGAAGAGAGCGGTAGGCCGGGATGGGCTCGCCCAGACCGGGGAGAGATTGGGCTGCCAGCGCGGCCATCAGGCGCTTGACCTTTGCGCTGACCTCCAGACTGATCTCGTTTTCAAATTCCACCAGAAGCGCCTGATCGCCGGCGTGGCGGAAAACGATCGCGGACGCCATCTCAGTCCACGTATTCCACGCCGAGCTGTTCCAGCGTGGCGTCCACGAAGGGGCGGGGGAAGCCCTTGCCGGCGAGAATGTCGCGGATCTGGCCTTCTTCTTTTTTGTGCACGGCCCAGCCTTGCTCGGCCAGCGCGGCGGCGTTTTCCGGCTTGATGACGAGCAGACCGTCGCCGTCGCCCACGAGGATGTCGCCCGGACAGATGACCTGACTGGCAACCGTCACGGGGAAATTGATCTCGCCGGGGCCATTCTTATAGGGGCCGTTGGGCGTGACGCCTCGGGCATAGACGGGGAAGTCCGTCAGCGCGGAGAGCTCGTCATAGTCGCGGATGCAGCCGTCGACGACAAAGCCGGCAATGCCGCGGCTGCGGGCGTAGGTGCTCATGATCTCGCCGCAGAGGGAACGGCTCAGGCTGCCGCCGGAGGCGATGACCAGAATGTCGCCGGGCTGCGCCAGATCAAGCGCCTTGTGGAACATCAGATTATCTCCGGCGGGGCAGCGAACGGTGAAGGCCACGCCGAGCAGCGGCGTTTTGTTGACGTTTTTCAGTCCGGCATCCACGGCGGCGATGCGGCCCATGCAGTCGTCCAGATTGGCGACGGGCAGGCCGCGGAAGGCTTCGACCAGTGCGCGGTCGGGGCGGGGGAAGTCCCGGCGGATACGGCAACCAACAGACATAATATTTTCCTTCTTTCCGATTGATTCTTTTTGTGTTTTCTAGTATGATGAAAGCGAAAAAGGGGGGACGGGCTTTGAATCTTTCCGATGTGGAGCTGTTTTTGATGATCGTGCGGACGCAGAGCATCACCAAAGCGTCCGAACTGCTGTTTCTCTCCCAGCCGACGGTCAGCCAGCGCCTGCGGGCGCTGGAGGAAACGCTGGGCTATCCGCTGCTGCTGCGCAGCAAGGGCCTCAAGCGCATCGAGCTGACGCGGGAGGGAGCGGAGTTTCTGCCGCTGGCGGAGCGGATGGTTTCGCTCTGGAAGGAGAGCTGCCATTTGCAGCCCCGGCAGGAGCGGCAGGCGCTGGACATCGGCTGCGCGGACAGTGTGAACACCGCCCTTCTGGCGCGGCTCTACCGGCGTCTGCTGCGCGAGAACACGCTTGATTTGCAGCTGCACACGCATCAGTCCTCGGAGCTTTACAACATCCTCGACGCGCGGGATATTGATCTGGCGCTGGTGTTTTATCCGCTCCATTATAAGAATATCATTTGCCAGAAGGTCTTTCAAGAGAAACTCTATCTGGTGCAGTCCCAGCATCCCGCCGTGCCAAAGCCGGTCGTGCATACGGAGGAGCTGGATCCCTCGCGGGAGCTGTTTCTCAAGTGGAACGATCAGTACCAGATCTGGCACGACCAGTGGCTGACGAATTACGGACGGCCCTACGCCACGGCGGACACGATCATGCTGCTGCTCGCGCTGTGGGCGGAGGAAAGCTGCTGGATGATCGCGCCGGAATCCGTGGCGGCGGAGCTGTGCCGCTATCGGCCGCTCTATGTCAGCCAATTGCGCAATCCGCCGCCCGACCGCTGCTGCTACAAGATCACGCACCGCCAGCCTCTCGGCGTCCGCGCGGGCGCGCTGGCGCAGTTTGAAGCGGCGCTGGATCGGTATTTTGGCGAGCTGCACTTCGACCTGCACCTCGGAGAGGTCTGGCAGGAGCGTTAGCCGCGCGCGGCCAGCGCCTTTTCGATGCGCGCCATGGCTTCGACGATGCGGTCGTAGGCGCAGGCGTAGGACAGCCGTAGGTAGCCCTCGCCGTTGGCGCCGAAGGCGGAGCCGGGGACGGTCGCGACGTGGGCAGTATCGAGCAGATAGTCCGCCGCCTCGCGGGAGGTCATGCCCAGCGGCCGGATATTGACGAAGATGTAGAACGCGCCGTTCGGTACGACGCAGGAAAGCCCGGGGATTGCGCTGATTGCCCTTACCGCGTAGTCGCGGCGGCGCTCATATTCCAGACGCATCCGCTCGATCTCCGCCTCGCCCTGCTCCAGCGCCGTGATGCCCGCCTCCTGCACAAAGGAGGGCGCGCAGGTGTTGATATACTGGTGCACGCGCACCATTGCCTGAATGAATTCCTTCGGCGCGGCGGCGTAGCCCAGACGCCAGCCGGTCATGGAATAGCACTTGGAAAAGCCGTTGAGCGTGATGGTGCGCTCGCGCATTCCCGGCAGGGAGGCGAGGCTCACGTGCTCCGCACCGCCGTAGACCAGCTTTTCGTAGATCTCATCGGAAACGACGATGAGATCATTTTTTTCTGCCAGCGCGGCCAGCGCTTCCAGTGTTTCGCGGGTCTGCACCGTGCCGGTGGGGTTGCCGGGGGTGTTGAGGATGAGCATCTTCGTCCGCGGCGTGATCAGCCGGGCGATCTCAGCCGGGTCGATCTGGTAGTTGTTTTCCTCCCGCAGACCGTAGGTCACGGGCTTTGCGCCGAAGAACTGCGGCACGTGGATGTAGTTGAGCCACACGGGGTCCGGGACGAGGATCTCGTCGCCCTCGTTCAGAAAGGCGGCGATGGCGGCATAGGTGCCCTCGCCCACGCCGACGGTCACGAGAATTTCCTCCGGGGCGTAGGTGATGTGGTTGTCGCGCGCCAGCTTGCGGCAGATCGCCTGCCGGAGCTCGTTCGTGCCGTAGTTTGAGGTATAGAATACGTTGCCGCCCTGCACGCTCTGATAAAGTGCGTCCTTGATGAGCTGCGGGGTATCAAAGTCCGGCCGCCCGATCTCCATATGGATCACGTCGATGCCGTCGCGGGCCATCTGATTTGCCCGCTCCATCATCACACGGATGCCGGAAAAGGGCAGAGCCTGCATACGCGGGGCTGCTTGGAACATGGTGGACATCTCCCTTCGTTTTTTGCTTACAGCCTCATTATACACCGGGACTTCCTATTTGGAAAATTCATATATCATATCTTAATTATTGGAAAATGGAATAATAAAAAAGTGACACAATGGATGCAATGACAGTTGCGGCGGGACAGGCGCTGTGATAAAATGTAGCTGAATTTTCGGCTTACGAAGGAGAAAACAATGAGAGGAATTCCGTCACTGATCACGGACATCCGGAAAAAGGTCTTTACCGAGGTCGCGCGCATGGCTTATGAGAGCAGCGACTATACGAAGGCAGAGGACCTTCCCTATGTCATCGTTCCCGGAGAGAACCCTCTGCACCGGGAGTCCATTTTTCTGGAGCGTGCCATCGCGGGCGAGCGTATCCGTCTGGCCATGGGCCTGTCGCTGCAGCCCGTGCAGCAGCGCTGCCTGCTGACCGAGGGCATGGACCACGCGGCCATTGCGGAGCAGTATTATGAGCCGCCGCTCATCAATATCATTCCCTATGCCTGCCATGCCTGCCCCACGAAGCAGTACCGCGTCACGGAGCTGTGCCAGAACTGTCTGGCCGCTTCCTGCCATCAGGTCTGCCCGAAGAGCGCCATCCGCTTTGTCAATGGCAAGAGCTATATCGACCAGAAGGCCTGCATCAAATGCGGCCGCTGCTCCAAGGCCTGCCCCTACCACGCCATCACCATGATCGAGAGCCCCTGTCAGTCCGTCTGCGGCATGGATGCCATCCAGAAGGATGCCAACGGCCGCGCGGTCATCAATCAGGACAAGTGCGTGGCCTGCGGCCAGTGCCTGGTCAACTGCCCCTTCGGCGCGATCGTGGACAAGGGACAGATCTATCAGGTCGTCCGCGCGATGATGGAAGGAGAGAAGGTCATTGCGATCGTCGCCCCGGCCTTCATCGGCCAGTTCGGCAAGAATTCGACGCCGGAGAAGTTCACCGCCGCGATGAAAGAGCTGGGCTTTGCCGGCGTGGTCGAGGTGGCCGTCGGCGCGGACATCTGCACGATGGAAGAAGCCAAGGACTTTCTGGAAAAAGTCCCGGCGGAGCAGCCCTACATGGCGACATCCTGCTGTCCGGCGTGGCATTCCATGGTCTACAAGCTCTATCCTGATCAGGCGAAGAACATCTCCATGACCCTCACGCCCATGGTCTTTACCGCGCGCCTGCAAAAGAAAGAGCATCCCGGCTGCAAGGTCGTGTTCGTCGGCCCCTGCGCGGCGAAGAAGCTGGAGGCCATGCGCACGAGCATCCGCAGTGACGTGGATTTCGTGCTGACCTTTGAAGAATTGATGGGCATGTTCGAGGCGAAGAACATCGACTTTGCCGCCCTTGCCGACGGCGAGGATCTGCGCGAGGGCACGGCGGCGGGCCGCGGCTTTGCGGTATCCGGCGGTGTTGCGGGCGCGGTCGCCGGCGTGATGGCAAAACTCGCACCGGAGCGCGAGATCAAGACCGCGAAGGCCGAGGGTCTACGCGAATGCCGCCAGCTTATGGCGATCGCCAAGGCGGGAAAGTACAACGGCTATCTGCTCGAGGGCATGGCCTGCCCTGGCGGTTGCGTTGCGGGCGCGGGAACGCTCCTGCCGGTCGATTTGGCCTCCCGCGTGGTCGTCCAGTATCAGAAAGAGGCAGACAAGTCCAGCCCGCTGGACAGCCGCTACAGTGAAACGGGAAGCGAGTTGGTCGAATAATGAAAACAACAAGAAAAATTACCTACACCGCAGTGCTTCTGGCACTGCTGATCGTCCTGCAATGGGCGACGAAGAGCCTCGGTCAGTTCGTGACCGGAAGCTGCGTCAACTGCGTGCTGACCGTTGCCGCGCTGCTCGTGGGCTGGCAGGGAGGATTGGCCGTTGCGGTCGTGTCGCCCTTTGTGGCCTTCCTTCTGAGCATCGGGCCGAAGAATATCGCGATCGTTCCGGCGATCGCCGTGGGCAACGCCGTGCTGGTTCTGGTGCTGTGGCTGTTCCTGAATAAAAAATTCAGCGTCCTGCGCGCCGTCCTCGGCGTTGTGTGCGCAGCGGGTGCAAAGTTCCTGACGCTCTACCTGCTGGTCGTGCAGGTGCTGTGCCGCGTGCTGACGCTGCCGGAAAAGCAGGCGGCGATGTTCGGCACCATGTTCTCCTGGCCGCAGCTCGTGACGGCGCTCATCGGCGCGGCAGTCGCCGTGGCGGTCATTCCGCTGGTGCGGCGCGCCCGTCGCGCTGCCTGAGTGGAAGAGCTGACGCTGAACGCGCGGCGCTTTGCGGTGCTGCGCCTGCTGGGCAGGGGCAAGGGCGGCTATTCCTATCTGGTGACGGATGGGGCGGGGGAGTGTGTGCTCAAGCAGATCCACCACGAGCCCTGCACCTATTACCGGTTCGGCGACAAGCTGGCCGCAGAGCTACGCGACTATGAACGCCTGCACGCACTGGCGCTGCCGATGCCTGAGCTGCTGGAGGTCGATTTTGCGCAGGAGCGCCTCTTGAAGGAGTACATCGAGGGAGAAACGGCCTTTGAACTTGTGCAGAGCGACGCGCTGCCGCCGGAGTATCTGGTGCAGATGCGCGAGCTGAGCGCCAGGGTTTCCGCCGTCGGGCTGAATATCGACTATTTCCCGACGAACTTTGTCGCGCGGGACGGCCGGCTCTTCTATATCGACTATGAGTGCAACGCCTACACGGACGAATGGAATTTCGAAAACTGGGGCGTGAAATACTGGTCGAAAACGAAGAAATTTATGGAATACCTGGAGCAAATCAAATAAGAAGAAGTGCGTTGCAGCCGCAGCGCACTTCCTCTTTATCAAGGATTATTTCTTATGGAATAGGTGGAAGGACTTTTTTTCCGGGACGGCGGCGACCTGAATCCCGGTCAGATCGTAGCCGGTTTCCTTGATGACGTCCTTCAGCTTGTCCTCGTCCAGCGGCACCTCCGAGAGGATCACGGTCTGGCCCTTGCCGTGCGAGGAAGCTACCTTCTTCACCGCAAAGCTGCGGCGGATGCAGTCATTGATGTGCGATTCGCACATGCCGCACATCATACCGTCAATGCTCAGTGTGGTTTGAATCATTGCCGTTTCTGTCCCCCTTTTTTGCAGGCGGCTGCACGCAGGCAACGTTTGAGGTAGAAGATGCAGACGGCGAAAAGAAGCATCGCCGCAACGGATGTCCAGAAATCCGGGGCCTTCAGCAGTTCAAGCATGGGGAACCCTCCTTTTGAAATGATGATGCTTTGCCCGCCTCGAGCGTGCGGTCGCCGCTGACATAGACGCGGCTGACGTCCTTGAATTCAACAATTGCCATTATGCAATTTCCTCCTGCGTATGAAATTCGCATCTGCCGCAGAGCGCCTCCAGACTTTCCGTGGGAATTTCGGAGAGCAGGCAGCAGGCGGCGCCCTGCACATCCGTCAGCTCCGGGAAGGAGGAACGCAGCAGACCGGAAACCGAACGGTAATACCGACTGTAGCACAGGGCGATGCGGTGACCGGCTTCCGTCAAAAATGCCGCGCCGTAGGAATCCTTCTTGACCAGTCCGAGCTGGATGAGGGTGTGCATCATATTGTGGACACTGGGCTTTGACAGCCCCATGCTGGATGCAATATCCACGCAGCGGACGCCCTTGTCCTCGCGGTCCAGCGCCTTCATGGTCAGAAGATAACGGATATTTGCGGCGGTGAGTGCTTTTTGGTTAGCCATTGCTTACCTCCCTGTAGAAGCGTGGGGAGCGCAAACCGATGGTCTGCGCTCCCCGTTGGTACATCATTTTTTGTGGCAGGAGCCTGCCATAGCACAATGCGCACAGTTGCAGCCACAGGAGGTTTTGCCCTTTTTCTTATTCTTCACAAGGCTCAGGATAATGAGTGTGACGATTACCGCAAGAACAAGGGTAATTAAGATGGTTGCAAGATTCTCTGCGATCCAGGCAAACATAAGACCGACTCCTTTCGCTTGAAACTATTTGGGAAAAGGGGATTACTTCGTGACCTTGACCTTCGCGGTCAGCTTGGTGGCCTCCTTGTACGGACGCACCAGCATATAGATCATACCGACCAGCAGCAGGACGGAAACGATCACACCGATCACACTCACAGTAGCATTTTTTGCGAAGATGCTGCCAAACTGGTTGATCATCAGGGCAATGACATAGGCAAAGCCGCACTGATAAGCGATGGCGAACCAGGTCCACTTCTGGCTGTTCATTTCACGCTTGATCGCGCCGATGGCTGCGAAGCACGGAGCGCACAGCAGGTTGAACACGAGGAAGCTGTAGCCGGTGATGCCGGTGAAGGCATGCGCGATGTTCTGGTAAACGGTGCCGTCGCCGCCGCCATAAAGGATGCCCAGCGTGCCGACAATGTTTTCCTTGGCAACAAGACCCGTGATGGAGGCCACGGCTGCCTGCCAGTTGCCCCAGCCGAGCGGCTTGAAGATCCAGGCGATCACGCCGCCGATCTTGGCGAGGATGGAGCAGTCAATCTCGTCCTCGGAGAGCATCCGGAATCCGTCGGAAGCCCAGCCAAAGTAGGTGGTGAACCAGACAAAGATGGTGGACAAAAGAATGATGGTACCGGCCTTCTTGATGAAGGACCAGCCGCGCTCCCACATGGAGCGCAGGACGTTGCCGAGGGTCGGCCAGTGGTATGCGGGCAGCTCCATAACGAAGGGAGCAGGCTCGCCGGCGAACATCTTGGTCTTCTTCAGCATGATGCCGGAGCAGATGATTGCTGCCATGCCGATGAAGTAGGCGGAGGTGGAAACCCATGCGCTGCCGCCGAACAGAGCGCCTGCGATCATGCCGATGAACGGAACCTTAGCGCCGCAGGGGATGAAGGTGGTGGTCATGATCGTCATACGACGGTCACGCTCGTTTTCAATGGTACGCGAAGCCATGACGCCCGGGACGCCGCAGCCGACGCCGATGAGCATCGGGATGAAGGATTTGCCGGACAGGCCGAACTTACGGAACACGCGGTCAAGAACGAAGGCGATACGGGACATATAGCCGCAGGCTTCGAGGAAGGCCAGCATCAGGAACAGAACGAGCATCTGGGGAACGAAGCCCAGAACCGCGCCGACACCGGCGACGATGCCGTCAAGGATCAGGCCGCTGAGCCAATCGGCAGCATTGCACTTTTCCAGCAGGTCGCCGACCAGAACGGGAACGCCGGGGACCCATACGCCGTAGTCGGCGGGATCGGGAGCGTCAAAGCCGTTTTCGGAGAGGTAGTTCACAGCGTCCACATAGGTCATCTGAACCACATCGTCCATCTCATCGGCGCCCGCGGGAAGCGCGTCATAGTAAGCGGTCATGGTGTTGATCGCCAGAGTTTCCTCGTCCTCTACGTCCACCGTAGCGGTGTCGGAGGTCTTCTGGAAACTCTTCATTTCATCGAGCAGCGCCTGTGCGTCGAAGTCGTCCGCTTCGGGGTCGATCTCAACGCCAAGGAAGGCATCCACAGCCTGCACGGCGGAGGTGTATTCGTCGTTGGTGTCGTTGTAAGCCTTGGAGCCGATGCCGAACAGATGCCAGCCGTCGCCGAACAGTCCGTCGTTTGCCCAGTCGGTTGCCGGTGCGCCGACGGCGACCATGGCGACCCAGTAGACAAGGAACATGACAGCCGCGAAGATCGGCAGGCCAAGCCAGCGGTTGGTGACTACACGGTCGATTTTATCAGAGGCTGTCAGCTTGCCGACGTTCTTTTTCTTATAGCAGGCCTTGATGATGGAGCCGATGTAGATGTAGCGCTCATTGGTGATGATGGATTCCGCATCGTCGTCCATTTCTTCCTCGGCAGCTTTGATGTCCTTTTCAATGTGGGCCATCGTTGCCGGGTCGATCTTCAGGGCGTCGAGCACCTTGTCGTCGCGCTCAAAGATCTTGATGGCGTACCATCTCTGCTGCTCTTCCGGCAGATTATGTACGGCGGCTTCTTCAATATGCGCGATGGCATGCTCCACGCAGCCGGAGAAGGTGTGCTGGGGAACGGTTTTGGCGTTCTTGGCAGCGTCGATCGCAGCTTCCGCGGCTTCCATGACGCCCGTGCCCTTCAGGGCGGAGATCTCAACGACCTTGCAGCCGAGCTGGCGCGACAGCTCCGCGGTGTCGATCTTATCGCCGTTCTTCTTGACGATATCCATCATGTTGATGGCGATGACGACCGGGATACCGAGCTCGGTGAGCTGGGTGGTCAGATAGAGGTTGCGTTCCAGGTTGGTGCCGTCGATGATGTTCAGAATGGCGTCCGGACGCTCGGCGATCAGGTAATTTCTTGCAACGACTTCCTCCAGTGTGTAGGGGGACAGGGAGTAGATGCCGGGAAGGTCGGTGACGATGACGCCGTCATGCTTCTTCAGCTTGCCTTCCTTTTTTTCGACCGTAACGCCCGGCCAGTTGCCGACGAACTGGTTGGAGCCGGTCAGTGCGTTGAACAGGGTGGTTTTGCCGCTGTTCGGGTTGCCCGCAAGGGCAATTCGCAGATCCATATCAACAATCCTCTCTTTCAGATGATTAGCAAGCGCTAACCGAAATTCTTAAAATATGGGGAAGAACTCCCCGGATTTGCTTACTCGATTTCGATCATTTCCGCATCCGCCTTACGGATGGAAAGCTCATAGCCGCGAACGGTGACTTCCACGGGATCGCCCAGCGGCGCGACCTTGCGGATGTAGACCTCCGTGCCCTTCGTCAGGCCCATGTCCATGATGCGGCGCTTGACGGCGCCCTCGCCATGGAGCTTCACGACCTTCACGGTCTGCCCGATCTTCGCTTCCTTGAGTGTTTTCATTTCTTTATCCTCCTTTTTCCTGATTTCCGATATGTCAGGCGCGGTAGCGCCGTCATACCATGATCTTGCGGGCCATTTCCTCGCTGATGGCGACGCGCGTGTCCTTGACGTTGACGATCACGTTTCCGCCCAGAGAGTTGATCACCGTCACCTCACCGCCGACAACAAAGCCAAGATCCTCCAGATGCTTTTTGGTTTCCTGATTTCCGCCGACGCGCTTGATGATGTTTTCCTCGCCCTGCTGTGCCAGACTCAACGGTAGCATATGCATCCCTCGTTTCTCTACGGATTAGCTCGTGCTAACCGAATTGCTTTGTTAATGGTTAGCATCCGCTAACCAACTAATAAGATACACGAAGAGGGCATTTTTGTCAAGGGGAAATCAAGAAAAAAACATGGTTTCGGGGATTTTCGGCAGACTGGACAAAAGGTTAGCCTTGGCTAACCTTTGAACTTGGATAAATTGGATAAAAGGGCAGGAGAGAGGGAGAAGACGTTGAAAGCCGGCTTGCAAAATGCGCGTTTCCAAAAGGCAGGAATGCATTTTTTCCTGCGCGGAAAAAGTGGGGGGGAGGGTGCACTTGTTTTTTTGGGCGGCCCTGCTGGTATAATAGCAAAAGGCACGGCATAGATGGAAAAGCCGGGCGGGAAAAGAATGGCGGCGATGACGGAAAGAGAAAGACGGGTACAGTGGTTTCAGGAGGCTCGGTTCGGGACGGTCCCGCAGTATACCTATCCGCTGCCGGACCCGATCGACACCGTTCTGGAAATTGAATATCAATAGAATCGGCATTTTTCAGGATGCGGAAAAACAGGCGCTTGCAATCAAAAGTGTTCTGTGTTATGATAATCGAAAACAATGAAAGGAGATACGGTCGTGCATCTACAGGAATCCGGCGAAATGTACCTTGAAACGATCTATATTCTGTCAAAACGCAGCGGTGCGGTCCGCTCTCTGGACGTTGCGGAGTATATGAATTTCAGCAAGCCCAGTGTCAGCCGCGCGGTCGGTCTCTTGAAAAGCGGCGGTTATGTTCTGATGGATAAGGACGGCTTTCTCACTCTGACCGATGCCGGGCAGGAGGTCGCGGAAAAGATTTATGAGCGGCACACGCTGCTGACATCATTTCTGGTGCGGCTCGGCGTGGACGAAACGGTCGCGGCGGAGGACGCCTGCAAAATGGAGCACGTCATCAGCGACGAATCCTTCGCGGCGATCAAGAACCATGTGCATAGTGTAACGCAGGAATAAAGAAGCGAGGGGCTTTTGCTGCGTCCTCATAAGAAAACATAAGCCCTTCGCCGAGCCTTTTTCGCCGGAACTGCGCCCTTTTCCCTTGCGTTACACAAAGTAGCGCTGCGGAAAAACGTCTTGTTCCAACAAAAAATTCTTCAGCGAATGGCAGCACTGCAGACTGTCAAAAAACCTATCCAGCCGAAAGTTTTGGAGGGAAGAATAGTGTGAAAGGGAACCGTCACACCGAGCCGCAGCGAGGCGTTTCGGAGCGCAACCGCCGCATAGCGGCGGCACTTAGCGCGGAGATGGGTTCCCTTTCGCGTTCAATAACCCGCCGCAGCGATCAAAATTGCAAAATAATACTACAAATATTGATTTTGCAATTTTGTAGGCAGCTTGTCAAAAAAGTCCTTTTGGACTTTTTTGACAAGCTGCAGTGCTGCCCCGCAGACAACGTCTGCGGGGCAGCACTTATGTTTTTCTTATTCGGACCCCGCTTTGACTCCTCGCTTTTTGCTGTAGAAAGCGGTTTTTTACCCGAACAGCAGGCCCAGCCCCAGCCCGGCGGCGCCGCAGAGCGCCATGACCAGAATCGGGTTCCACTTGAAGCGCCGCAGGACGACAAAGGCTGCAGCGCAGAGGGCAAGCCCCGTCCAGCTCACATTGGCCAGCGCGATTCCCGCGCCGCCGAAGACGACTTGCAGCAGGATGGACAGGCCTGCAGAGGCGATGAGCGCGACCACGACCGGCCGGAGACTGCCGAGAATGCTCTGCATCATGGAAACGGTCTTGTAGCGATAGTAGAGATAGGCCAGCAGAGAAACGATCAGGCAGGAGGGAAGAATGCATCCCAGCGTCGCGATGGCTGCGCCCGCCACGCCGCCGATGCGCGTGCCGACGAAGGTGGCGGAATTGACAGTGATAGGGCCGGGCGTCATCTCGGCGATGGTGATCAGATCGGTAAATTCTCCCATCGTGAGCCAGCTGTAGCGCTCGACGACCTGACTCTGGATGACGGGCATGGCGGCATAGCCGCCGCCGATGCTGAACATTCCTATCTGTAAAAAGCTCCAGAAGAGCTGTAACATCTGCGTAACTGTCAATTTTTTGCCCCCTTCCTGTGCTTCCAGAGCTCCATGGCGACGCCGATCAGTGCAGCGGCGAGAAGAAGATAGACCACGTTGATCTTGAGGAAGAAACCGGCGACAAAGGCAGCGATCATGACGCAGATATGCACCACGGAGCGCTCCTTGAGGACGTTATGGCCGAGGGAGCAGACGACATCCGCAATGACCGCGGCGACGCCCGCCTGCATCCCGCGCAGAGTCAGGGCGACATAGCGGTTTTCCGCAAAGGCCGCGTAGAAAAAGGAGACCACGGTGAGGATGACCATGGGCGGCAGGATCGTCCCGATCACGGCGACCAGCATCCCGGCAAAGCCCGCCACGCGCCAGCCGACGAGAATTGCGGCGTTGACCGCGATCGCGCCGGGCGAGGACTGCGCCAGCGCCGCGAGGTCGAGCATTTCCTGCTCGTCTATCCAGCGCAGCTCGTCGACGAATTTGCGCTTCATAAAGGTCACGATCACGAAGCCGCCGCCGAAGGTAAAGGCGCTGATATACAGCGTCGACCAGAGCAGCTTCAAAAGCGTCTTCCATTTGGGAAGACCCGTCTTTGCCTGTTCCATTTTTCTCACTCTCCCAACTTTTATCTTTAGTTTACCACTTGCAGGACAATTCGTAAAATGCTATTATTATATAAAAACAATGCCTGTTCGGGCATGGGAGGGATTCTATGACACTCCGGCATCTCCGTGTGTTTCTCGCCGTCTATCAGACGCAGAATGTCACGCGTGCGGCGGAGCGGCTGCACATGACCCAGCCGACGGTCACGCGCGCGGTGCAGGAGCTGGAACGCTACTACGGCGTGCGCCTGTTTGAGCGCATCAACCGGCGGCTGTATATCACGCAGAGCGGGCGGCAGCTCTATGCCCGCGCCGTGCACATCGTCGGCTCCTTTGACCGGATGGAAAAAGAACTGAAAAACTGGGACGAGTTCGGCCTGCTGCGCATCGGCGCAACCCCGACGCTGGCCAGCGTCCTGCTGCCGAAAACGCTGATGACCTTTGAGAAAAAGCACCCGAAGCTGCGCGTGCGGTGCAGCGTGGAAAACGGCACGCATTTGCAGGAGGCGCTTGCGGATGACCGGCTGGACTTTGCCCTGATTGAGGGCGAGGTCGCGGCGGAGCATCTGCACGCGGAGCCCTTTTCCGAGGACAGGCTCATCCTTCTGCTGCCGCCGGACGACCCGCGCCGGAACGCGCCCGCGCTGACGCTGCGGGAGCTTGCGGAGTCGCCCCTTCTCCTGCGTGAGAAAGGGAGCATGGGCCGCTCCTTCCTCGACCGGGTCTTTGCGGCGCACGATCTGCCGCTGGAGCCTTTAATGGAAAGCATCAGCACCCACGCGATCATTCAGGCCGTCCACGCGGGGCTTGGCATCTCCTTTCTGCCGCAGCGGCTCATCCGGCACAGCGTGGAGTCCGGCTTTGTCGCCACGCGCGCCGTGGACGACGAGCCTTTCTTCCGCCGGAATTTCGCGGTCTGGCACGAGGATAAATTCCTCACCCGCTCCGCGCGGGAGCTGCTGGAGGACTTCCACAGATGCAGCGCCGACCTCTGCGGAGACCACGCGAGAAAATAACAAACCGGAAGGCATTAACCTTCCGGTTTGTTGTTTTTGGATCTTACACTCGGTGGTCGGACATCGTCTTGCGGATCCAGACGGCGGCCGCCTGACTGACGGCTTCCACGGCATCTTCAAAGACACCTTCGTTGTACTGCGCCTTTTCCAGATTGCCGAGGGTGGCCTTGAGGGTATCCAGATAGCTGTGCAGGATGACCGTGCCGACATTGACCTTGTTGATGCCGTTGCGGATGGCGTCGCGGACGGCTTCCTCTGGGATGCCCGTGCCGCCATGCAGAACCAGCTTGGTGTCGATGGCTTCGTTGATCTCCGCCAGACGCTGGATGTTCAGCTTCGGCTCCTGCGTGTAGAAGCCGTGCGCGTTGCCGATGCCGACGGCCAGCGCGTCGACGTCCGTTTCCTTGACGAAGGTGACGGCATCCTCCACGCGGGTGAGGAATTCCTCGCCCTCCTTGAAGGCGATGCCCTGCCAGCCCTTGCCGCGGATCTTGCCGATCTCGCCTTCAACGAACACGCCCTTCTCATGCGCATAGCGGACGACGGTCTTCGTCAGGCGGATGTTTTCTTCCATCGTTTCGGCGGAGCCGTCGATCATCACGGAGCCGTAGCCGGCATCAATGGCCTGAAAGCACATCGCGGGAGAGGTGCTGTGATCCAGATGATGAACAACGGGGACGCTTGCATATTCGGCGGCAGCCTTGCCGATGCCGCTGAGGTAGCCGACGCCGACATTCTTCACGACCGGCGGCACCTGCTGCAAAATGATCGGCGCGCGCTCGCGCTCTGCGGCGCGGATGATGCCGAGTGCAGTCCAGAGGTCGGCGTAGTTGAAGGATACGACGGCAAAATGCTCTTCATCTGCCCATTCAAGCAGACTCTTCATGGTGATGTTCATTGCGGTTTTCCTTTCTGATGTTGTTGAGAATAGATGTCCAGTTCTTCCAGCGTACACGCAGGGGCAGCAGCACCGAGCACCTCGGCGGCGCGTGCGCCGGCGGCGTTCGCGGCCGTGACGCAGGAGAGAATCTCATGACCGGAGGTCAGCGCGGCGAGAAATGCGCCGGCAAAATTATCGCCGCAGCCGGTGAAATCGACCGGGCGGATGCGCAGGCCGTCCAGATGGCCACGCGCAGTTTCGGTATCGTAATAGCAGCCGTCGCCGCCCAGCTTGATCACGACGTTTTTCGCGCCGAGCCTGCGGAGGATCTCCGCCGCGGCGACGGGATCGTTTTCGCCGGTGAGCTGCCGGGCCTCGCCCATGCTGGGCAAAAAGTAGTCCAGATGCGCAAGATAGGGAGCGATCTGTGAGAGCGCTGCGTCCGACGGGGGCGTGGTCGTATCCGCTGCGGTCAGCGCGCCGCAGGCACGCGCCCGGCGCAGAACGTCTGCCGTGAGAGCGCCGCAGCCGAACAGGCTGTTGACGCACACGAGCTTTGCCTGCCGCAGAAGCTCGTCCGGTACGTCCGCGTCGCAGAAGGCGGCGTTCGCGCCGAGAGAGGCGACATAGGAGGCTTCGTTGTCCCCCTGAATCAGATTTACGACCGTTCCCGTGCCGCGCTGCGGGTCGATGACAAGCGCGTGCGTGTCAACGCCGCAGCGTTGCAGCGCGTCCGTCAGCGCCCTGCCCTGCAAATCATTTCCAATCCTGCCGCAGATGGCGGCCTTTCCTCCGAACTGCTGAAAGGCGACGGCGCAGTTGACTGCGTCGCCGCCTGTTCCGAGGACAATGCGCGGGACGTAGGACTGCTTCCGGCTGCACATCTCTGCGGCGAAGCCCGCCACAGAGATGTCAAAGTTCAGCATACCGAGGAACAGTGCGTCGAAGCGCCGCTCCATATTATCGAATCTGCTGCTGGCCGCTGGCCGCGTAGATTTCGTACCATTCGTAGTGCTCAAGCTTGAGCTCGGTTGCGCGGATCGCGCAGTCCAGACGCGCCAGCTTGCTGCTGCCGTTGAGCGGCATCGCGCCGACGGGATGATACATGATCCATGCGTAAACCACGGTCGCTACGTCCGTATTGTGACGTTCCGCGATTTTTTCCAGAACAGCGCGTGCCTTGACGCAGGCTTCGTCGTCCGAGGTGAAGAGGCGGCCACCGGCGAGAGGGGACCAGATCATCGGGTGGATCTTCTTCACGGTCAGCAGGTCCATCATGCCGGAATTGAAGTGCTCGAAGCAGACGGGGTTCCACTCGATCTGGTTGGTGACGAGCTCGCCGTCCATGGCTTCGTTCAGGGCATTGAACTTGAAGGGGTCAAAGTTGGAAACACCGACTTCGCGAACCAGACCGTCCTTCTTGAGCTGCTTGAGGGCGCGGGCAGTTTCCCACACGTCCAGGCAGGGATCCTCACGGTGGATGAGGTAGAGATCAAGGTGGTCGGTGCCGAGGCGTTCCAGACTCTCATGGCAGGACTGAAGCACGCGGTCATACGAGGTGTTGTAATAACCGAAGCCGTTTTCCTTGAAGATGCCGGTCTTGGAAACCAGCTCAATGCGGCCGCGGATGGTGGGATCGGCTTTGAAAGCGCGACCCATCAGGGTTTCGCAGAGCGTATCGGCATAGATCTCGGCGGTGTCGAAGCTGGTCACGCCGCGGTCGATGCACTCGTTCATAAAGGCTGCCAGCTCTTTGTCGGACATATTCCAGCCGTCCAGACGCCAAAAGCCCTGCACGACCTGAGAAAGACTGAGCTGCTTGCTGAGTTCAACTTTTTTCACAATGGTTCCTCCTGTCAGATGATGGATAGAATTACGCATTCTTGCGCATATCGAGAGCGACAGCGCTGCAAATGATAAGACCCTTGATGATGAGCTGCCAGTTGGGGTTCATGCCGATGAAGGTCAGGCCGTAGCTGATGATCGTGAAGATGATCACGCCGATCACGGCGCCGGAAACCTTGCCGATGCCGCCGGAAAGTGATACGCCGCCCACAACGCAGGAGGAGATGGCATCGAATTCATAGGCATTGCCGTAGGCGCTGTTTGCGCCGCCGGTTCTTGCGACCTCCAGAATACCTGCAAAGCCGACAAGAATACTCTCAATGACGAAGGCGGAGATGATGATGAAGGCCACATTGACGCCGGAGACCTTGGCTGCGTCCTTGTTGCCGCCGACGACATACAGATGCTTGCCGTAGACGGTGCGGTTAAGGACGAACCAGGCGATGATCGCCACGACGATGGCGATGTATACCAGCAGGCTGATACCGAAGATCTTGGTGCTGCTGAGCATGGTCAGGCTTTCCTTGATGCCGCCGATCGGCTGGGAGCGGTTCGGCTCCTGCGCGAAGTACAGGCAGTTGATGCCGTAGACGATGGTGGACATACCGAAGGTCGCGATAAAGGGCGCCATGCGGAGCTTCGCGATCATGAAGCCGTTCAGGAAGCCGATGATGGCGACGACGACCAGCGCGATGAGAATGGGGACGATGACAGGGAGATCGGGAAGATTCGGATAGAAGCGGCTTGCGTAGGTCATGGTCTGCGTCATGGACGCGACGATGACGGCTGCAAGACCGACCTGACGGCCGCCGGCCAGGTCCGTGCCGCCGAGGAGCAGCGGGAACATCAGGCCCAGCGCGCAGATCAACTTGATGGAGGACTGCGTAAAGATGTCCTTGAGGACGCGCCACTGCAGGAACGACGGCTCAATGATAATGATGGCCGTGATCATCAGCAGAAGCACGAGCACCAGCGCTTTGTCCAGCAGAAGCTTTTTGAAATTTTTCTGTTTCAATGATGTCATTCTGTCTTTCCTGCCTTTACCGTTTTTGGTGAGAATTTGGTTGCGAGCTGCATCACGTTGACCTGCGTTGCCTCGTCGTGGTCAAGGATACCGGTCATCCGACCCTCGCACATGACCAGGACACGGTCGGACATACCGAGAAGCTCCGGCATCTCGGAGGATACCATGATGATGGCGTTGCCCTCCTCGGCAAGCTCACGCATGATCTTGTAGATCTCGTACTTGGCGCCGACGTCAACGCCGCGGGTCGGCTCGTCAAGGATCAGGACGTTTGCCTGCGCGAGCAGCCAACGGCCGACGAGCACCTTCTGCTGGTTGCCGCCGGACAGATACTTGATCTGCACCTGATTGCTTGCCGCGCGGACGTCGAGCTTCTTGGAAACCTCGTTCACGGGGGCTTCGAGCTTCTTGGGGCTGATAATGTGGAGCTTGTTTTTCACATAGCGCTTGTAGGCCGACACGAGGGTGTTGTCCTTGACGGAAAGCATCGGGATGATGCCCGTCACGCGGCGCTCCTCGGTCAGCAGGCCGAAGCCGTTGGCAATGGCCTCTCTGGGGGTGCGGTTGCGCACGACCTTGCCGTGCATAGTGATCGTGCCGGACACGGTTTTGCGCAGACCGAAGATAGATTCGACCAGCTCGGTTCTCTGTGCGCCGACCAGACCGCCGAGACCGAGGATTTCACCCTTGTGCAGGTCGAAGCTGATGTCCTTGAAGGACCGCTCGTTCTCGCTGGTGAGGTGCTCGACCTTCAGAACGACCTCGTCGCTGACTTTATTTTTCTGTGGCGGGAAGCGCTCCTGCATATCTCTGCCAACCATCAGAGCGATGAGCTTTTCAATGGTCATATCCTCGATGGGACTGCTGGTGATGTACTTGCCGTCGCGGAGAACGGTGATCTCGTCCGCAATCTCGAAGATCTCTTCCAGCTTGTGCGAGATGTATATAATAGAGCGGCCTTCCGCCTTAAGTTTCCGAATAATATTGAACAGGTGCTCCGTTTCTGCAACGGTCAGAGAGGAGGTCGGCTCGTCCATGATGACGACGCGCGCGTTGTAAGAAACCGCCTTTGCGATCTCCAGTGCCTGAAGCTGGGAGACAGACAACTCCTTCGCCAGCGTCTTGGGAGAGATCTGGAAGCCGAGGCCCTGGATCAGTTCTTCTGTTTTCTTGTACATCTGGGCCTCATCGACGAAGGGACCCTTGGTTTCGTAGCGTCCGATCCAAAGGTTATCCGCAACATTGCGGTAGGGGACCGGAACAAGTTCCTGATGAATCATTGAGATGCCGTGCCTGAGCGCGTCATTGGGGCTGCCGATCCGGACTTCCTCGCCGTCGAGCGAGATCGTACCTTCCTCCGGATGATAGATACCGAAGAGGCACTTCATCAGCGTCGATTTGCCGGCGCCGTTTTCGCCGATCAGCGCATGAACACTGCCGGGACGGACGCGCAGGCTGACATCATCCAGCGCCTTGACGCCCGGAAATGATTTGCTCACATGGCTGATTTCCAAACGATAATTCTGCAATTTGTACCTCCGTTAAGACTGATCTTTGTTTCTTTTAGGGCCATCCGCCGTGTAGGGCTTACACGGCGGATGGCTTGCGAGGGGGAGGATGGGGAGGACGATAATGAAATTCTGATTATCCGACGGAGAGCATGAGCTCAAGGACGGAATCGAGGTTGGTGGAGTCTACGATGGTGTAGGGGATCCAGATGTAGTTGTCCTCGATGGTGCAGTCGACGCCGATGACTTCCTTGGTGATAGGCGTGCCGTTGGCAGCAGCCTTCAGAGCGTTGATGACAGCGATGGACTGGTTGGTGCGGTCGTTCAGAACGGTGCCGAGCAGGGTGCCGTCCTTCATGGCCTGAAGGGCCTCGACGGTGGCGTCAATGCCGACAACGGGGAGGAACTTGTTGGGATCGCCGGAGTTGTAGCCGTTGTTCAGAGCAGCCTGAACAGCGCCCATTGCCATGGAGTCGTTGTTGCACAGAACGCCTTCGATGCCGTCCATGCCGTAGGAGGTGATCCATGCGTTCATCTTGTCCAGAGCCTGACCCTTGTCCCAGTTGGCAACGTCGCTGGCGACGACTTCGTATTCAATGCCGTTGGCCTTGAGGGTGTCTTCATAAGCCTGGGTGCGGAGGATGGTGTCGTTGTTGCCGACTTCGCCCTGCAGGAAGATGACCTGGAGCTTGCCGTCGCCGTTCTTATCGGCGATTTCCTTGTTTTCATTCCAGTAGTTGATCAGAGCCTGTGCGCACATTGCGCCGGATTCGGAAGCCTCAGCGCCGACATACCAGACCTTGTCGTAGCCCTTCATGGTTTCCTCATAGGGCATCATGTTGAAGAAAACAACGGGGACGTTCTCGTCTTTGCACTTGAGCATCAGGGCGTTGGTGCATTCCTGATCGGGAGCGCAGATCGCGACGGCGTCGGTGCCCTTGGTCAGAGAGGTTTCGAGCTTGTTCGTGGTCTTGGAAACGTCGTTTTCGCCGTCCTGCATATCCAGGGTGATGCCGGTGAGCTTGTCGACTTCGTTCTGCATGATGATACGGAAGCCACTCTGATACTGGTCGTCGAAGGCACGCCAGATCACGGTTGCGCTGATGTCTTTGTTGGTATCGGGAGTGCTGGGGTCGTCGTTGCTTTTGCACGCAGCAAAGGGAAGAACAAGAATGAGAGCAAGTGCAAGCGCGATGATCTTTTTCATTGTGAATTCTCCTTTTTCTTTGTGTTTGTGTAAGTGATGGTATTGTATATAAAACTGGCTCGCAGTCTTATATTTAAATTATCTGCGGAAGCTGAAGTCCATCATCTTACCCTTGATGAATTCCTTCATTGCGTCCTTGACCTTCGGGTAGATCGCGGTGTTGTACTTGAAGCCTTCCTGCGTGGAGAGGTTCGTGTAGGTCTTGATCATGGTGGTCAGAACGTCGGTAGCGACATTGATCTTGCGGATGCCGTTGCGGATGGAGTCCTGAACCTGCTCGACCGGAGTGCCGGAGCCGCCGTGCAGGACCAGAGGAACCTTGACGACTTCGTGGATCTTCTTCAGACGCTCGATGTTCAGATGCGGAGCGGCGACATAAGCGCCGTGCTGGGTGCCGATGCTGACGGCCAGGCAGTCAACGCCGGTTCTCTCTGCGAATTCCGCGGCCTCGTCGGGATCGGTCTGTGCGCCTTCCGGGCCCTTGACAATGAGGTTGCCCTCTTCGCCGATCAGCTTGCCGAGCTCGCCTTCGACGGTGATGCCCAGAGGATGTGCATACTCAACGACCTTGCGGGTCAGGGCAATGTTCTCTTCGAAGGGGAGGGAGGAGCCGTCGATCATGACGGAGGAATAGCCGGCGTTGATGGCCTGCACACATTCCTCATAGGTGCGGCAGTGATCCAGATGCAGAGCGATGGGAACGGTGGTGTTGGCAGCAGCACGCTTGACCGTCTCGACGGTGCCTGCGAAGCCGCCCATCAGATCGCAGCAGTCCGTACCGGTAATGAAGATCACCGGCGTATTTAGCTCGGAGCCTGCTTCGATCGCTGCGAGTGCGGAATCATAAGAGACCGTAACAAACGCGCCGTAGGCAATGCCCTTTTCTTCTGCAAGTTCAAGCAGGGGCTTCATGGGTGCAAAGTTCATCGTTTTTTTCTCCTTTACAAATAGAAATATTTATTTTCTGCTCTGATAGAGCCGGAGTGCTTCGTCAAAGCAGGGAACACCGGCGGTACCGCCGATTGCTTCTATATTTTTGGCTGCGACGACGCTCGCGAGGCCGGCTGCATCGAAGATGTTCCAGCCGCGGCCGACGGCGCAGATCAGACCGGCCATAAAGGAGTCGCCCGCGCCGGTGGTGTCGACCACGTGAACGCCTTCCATCGGAGGAAGGATCTCTTCCCGTTCGAAGTCCGTCACATAGCAGCCCTTGCCGCCGAGCTTGATGCCGAAGGCCTTCATCCCGAAGGGACGGAAGGCTTCCGCAATCTCGTGCGGATCCTCTTTGCCGGTCAGGCGGCTGGCTTCGTAAAAGCTGGGGAAGAAGATGTCCGTGACCTCCAGCGCGCCGGAGAGCTTTTCCAGCCAGTTGTCCACATGGATCGTTTCGTCGATGGCGGCGTCCATCGCGGTGAGCTTGCCGAGCGCCTTGGCTCTGCGGAAGAGCCGCTCCAGACCGCCGTCGTTCATATAAGGTAAAGCCATGACGCTTCCAAAGTAGACAATGTCCGCTTCCTTTAACATCTCGTCCGTCACATCCGCGTCCGTGACCTTGGAGAAGATCGCCTTGTCCGTCAGGAAGTGGCGCTCGCCATCCGTGCCGATCAGCGCGTAGGTCGTCGAGGTGGCGCAGGTCTCGTCATTTTTCAGGCCCTCAATATGTACGCCAGCCTTCCGGCACTGGGAACGGATGAAGCCGCCCGCGGCATCGTCTGCGACTCTGCCGGAGAGGGAAACGTCGGTGCCGAGCTTGGCAAGCGCCATCGCGAAGTTCAGCGCATCGCCGCCGCAGGCCATAGTCGGTTTTTGAATCGTGATACTGTCGAGTTCCATGACGTTGGCAGGCACCGGGGAGATCAGAACGTCACAGACTGTCATTCCAACACTGAGTACTTTCACAACACACCTCATGTTATCTATGTATGTTCGTTTGTTCAATTGTACGTACCAACATACTTTTTATACCATCATGATTTTTGAATGTCAATAGTTTTGAGGCAATAACTTCTTTTTCAGCAGCTTTGTACAAATAAATGAAATATTTTTTGTGCAAAAGATGGTACTAAAAATTAAGAACAATAGAACAATGACTATTGATTATGTACGCATGATGTGATATTGTATATAAGAAGACAACGGCAAATCGTACAAAGGTATTGGAGAAAAAGTATCATGGAGAAAAACGTATTAGATCATTCAACGCCCATCCCACTCTATTTCCAGCTCAAGTCGCTGATCCTGCGGGATATTCAGAAAGGGGTTTACCCGATCGGCACGCAGATCCCGACAGAAATGGAGCTGCAGGCCTCTTTCGGCGTCAGCCGTGCGACCATCCGCCATGCGCTCAATGAGCTGGTCAACGAGGGCTGGCTGGAGCGTAAGGCCAGCAAGGGCACTTTTGTGTCCCAGCCGAAAAAGACCAGAAATGTGTTCCGCTCCTTTGAGCCGTTTTATCAGCGGGTCGAAGCCACCGGCCAGCGACACCGCAACGAGGTGCTGGAAATGGCCGTGATCGAGGCGAATGAGATGCTGACAGAAGCGATGAAGCTCCGCCTCGGAGAGAAAGTCGTGACCATGTTTCGCCGCCGTTATATTGAGGACGACGCCGTTGTGACCATCCGCAATTTCCTGCCGTTTTCCATCTGCGGCTTTATTCTCAGCCATGACTTCCGCGAGGAGTCGCTGTATGAGGTGCTGATGCAGAATCCGCTTTCCAAAATTGCCAAGACCCGTTCCATCGTCTCCGCGCAGCGCTCCACCCCGGAGGATCTGAAGCTGCTGGGTATCAAGAAGGATACGCCGGTGCTGGTGTTCAGCAACACGGCTGTCACGGAAAACGGTACTGTCGTGGACTATGCCTTCACCCGTTACCGCGGCGATCTGAGCAGCTTTGAGCTGGAGTCTTCCCCGGAATAAAAGAAGCCGGGCCGATTTAAGGAAACCGCCGTACCGAGCCGAAGCGCCGGAATGAGCTTGCTCATTCCGGCGCTTCGGCTCGTCAAAAAAGTCCATTTGGACTTTTTCGACAAGCTGCCTGCAAAATCAAAAAACAAAGGATTACTCTCTCCTTCCCTCCGTAACTTTAAGCTGGATAAGTTTTTTGACAGTCTGGCTTTTCCTCCTCCGCTTAGCCGCGCTTTTCCATTTTTTCGCGCAGGCGCGCGATCTGGCGCTTCGGCTCGTCGATCAGCTCGCCCTCTTCTTCGTTCCAGTCGGTGCGGGCGATCTCGATTTCCTTCTCATACCAGCCGATGGCCTCGCCGTAGTTCCCGCGCAGCTCGGCCAGCTGCGCCAGTGCCTCCGCGGCATCGACATACTTCGGTTGCATCCGTTCCAGCGCCTGCCGGAAGCCCGCCTCGGCCTCGTCATAGCGGCAGAGGGAGGCCAGCATACTCGCGCGGACGAACCACGCAAAGCCGTTTTCCGGATATTCCTGCGTCATCTGCGCCCAGCAGTCCAGCGCCTCGTCCAGCCGTCCCTCCGCGCGGAGGATCATGCCGAGGTAGAGGTGGTAATGATAGCTGTGCTCCAGCCGGTCCAGCTTTTCCAGATACTCCCGTGCCTCCGCGCAGCGCCCGTCGGCGATCAGCAGATCGAGCAGCCACTGGTAGCCGTGCTTATCCTGCGGATGCGCGGCGACAAAGTCGAGATAAAACTCGATCAGCTTCGCGTGATTGGCATAATTCCAGTCGAAATACGCGCCGTTTTCCGCGTCGAACACCGCATGGTGCGCGTCGCCGCTCTCCGGCAGCAGGCTCAGCGCCCTGCGCGCCAGCGGCGCGGCGTGCTCGCGGTATTCCTTCGCGCGCTTGTTGTAAAGCTCCGCCAGCAGGAGTGTCGCGCGCGCCTGCTTCTCCGGCTCCAGACATTTTTCCTTCAGAAAGCGTTCTTCGCTCTCAAATTCCTGCTGCGTCAGGAAGCGGCGATCCCAGAGCATATTGTCGATGCGCTCCATGCGGCGGTCATCCGTCATGGAAAACAGCGCGTCGATGGACGTCCCCAGCGCCACCGAGAGCGGCGGCAGCAGCAGAATATCCGGCATACTCGTTCCGCTCTCCCATTTGGAAACAGCCTGCGGCGTAACGGACAGCTTCTGCGCCAATTGCTCCTGCGTGAGTCCCGCGCCGGCGCGCAGCGACCGGATCTTTGCGCCAAATTCGTTTGTCATGTTTCTCATCCTTTCTTCCGGGCCCTTGTGCGGTCAGTATAGCACGCCGGAAGGCGCCTGCGCAATGACTGCAGCGTTGACCCGCCTCGCCCGGCGGTTGAGAAAAAGCGGCGGTCAAAAGCGGAGCCCGAATAAGAAAACATAGATAATCCCCCGCAGACGTTATCTGTGGGGGATTACTGTTTGCAGCCATTCGCCGAAGAGTTTTTTGTTGGAACAAGGTGTTTTTCCGCAGTGCTACTTTGTGTAACACAAGGGAAAACAACGCAGTTCCGGCGAAATAGACTCGGCGAAGGGGCTATGCTTTTTTTATAAGGACGAACGCAGCAAAAGAAACCGCCGCCGTGCTTTATTCCGGCTCCACGCCGTCGATGCTGACGTTTTCCACGCCGTTTTCGTTGAATTCCTCCAGATAGCGGTCCATGCGGCGCGTCAGCTCCTCGTAATTTTCGCCCGTGATCTCCGGGTAGCCCATGTCACGCTTGGCCAGCTCCTCCGCCAGAATATCAAAAAACACGCCGTCCTCGTAGTAGGCGATGGCATCCTGGATTCCGCCCTCGGCAAACGCGCGAGACGGCAGCGACACGCCCAGCCGGCTCTCGACCAGCGAGGCAAGCGGCGTCCCACGGCACAGGCCGAAGAGCTTGCTTTCAATCTGATCATATTCCAAAATGCGGTCATCGCCGCGGGTGGAGTTCAAAATCCAGTTTCCGATGTACACGAGATCCAGAAGCTGGCGGAATTCTCCTGTGGTCATTTCAATCGTCATCCGCATTTCACCTTCCCTTCCATTGCGATGGCGTATACTATAGTATTATAACGTTCTGTGCGTATTTGTCCAGCGGGAAAAACAGAATTTGTGGAAAATACTACTTGTTTTTGTCGCAGGAATCGCATATGATATAAAAACTATGAGATTTTCGCTACGGGAGAGGAAATATTATGAAAAAGCTGAGCGTTTGCGTTCTTTTTGGAGGCGTTTCTCCGGAGCATGAGGTGTCCCTGCGGTCAGCAGAATCGGTGCTGAATCATCTGGACACGGAAAAGTATAACATTTTCCCGGTCGGCATCACGAAAACCGGCGAGTGGATCCTCTACGGCGGCAAGGATTACAGTCAGCTTCCCAGCGGTGAATGGAAAAACTGCCCCGAAAACCGCCGCGCCGCGCTTTCCCCGGTACGCGGCCAGGGCCTTCTGAATTTCGAAGGCGACTGCGTCGTGCGCGAGCGCATCGACGTGGTGTTCCCCGTCCTGCACGGCGAAAACGGTGAGGACGGCTCCGTGCAGGGACTTTTGCAGCTTGCGGGCATCCCCTATGTCGGCCCGCACGTCGCGGCCTCTGCTGCCTGCATGGACAAGACGCTGACCAAGCTGGTCGCGGATAAGGCCGGCATCCGGCAGGCCGCGTGGCGGCTCGTCACCGCGCAGGAGGTCGAAAACAGCCTCGACGCTGCGCTTGACCGTCTGGAAGCCGCCTTCCCCTATCCCATTTTTGTCAAGCCCGCGGGTACCGGCTCCTCCGTCGGTGTCGCCAAGGCAAAGAACCGCGAGGCACTGGCCGCCGCGCTGCGCAATGCCGCAAAATTTGACAAAAAGGTCCTTGCCGAGGAATTTATCAACGGCCGGGAGGTCGAGGTCGCCGTTCTGGGCAACGATAACCCTGCCGCCTCCGTCTGCGGCGAGATCGACTCCGGCACGGAATTTTACGACTACGACGCGAAGTATATCTCCGACTGCGCCCGCCTGTATATTCCCGCCCGCATCGACGAGATGACCGCCGAGCAGGTGCGCGATGCCGCGGTGAAGGTCTTTACGGCCATGGGCTGCCGCGGGCTTTCGCGGGTGGATTTCTTTGTGACCTATGAGGGCAGCGAGATCGTTTTCAACGAGATCAACACCATCCCCGGCTTCACCTCCATTTCCATGTACCCCAAGCTGTTTGAGGCCAGCGGCATCCCCTATTCGGAGCTGCTCGATCAGCTCATCGAGCTGGCGCAGGAGAACTGATATGCGGGTGATCCTGAGCATCTCCGGGACGCAGCGCTTCGGCGAGGACGCACCGGAAACCACGGAGCTCGTCACCGAGGGCGAGCTGGAGCGCAGGGACGGCGCGCTGATTCTCTCCTACGAGGAAAGCGAGCTGACCGGCATGGAAGGCACCGTGACGACCTTCCGCATCGCGCCGCCGGTCATCACCCTCCAGCGCACCGGCGCGGTCGAGTCCAAGATGGTCTTTACCGAGGGCGTAGAGGACCGCTCCTTATATGATATGGGCTTCGGTGCGCTGATGATCACAGTCTGCGCCGACACGATCCGCTCGGATATGAGCGAAACCGGCGGCACGCTGGATGTGACCTATTCCATCGTCATCGAGCAGGCCGCCGCCGGCTCGGTACACTACCGCATCACCGCGCGCCCGAAAGAATGAACAAAATTCCGCACAGGTCAAAACCTGTGCGGAATTTTCAGCTTGTCCCAAAAGTCCTTTTGGACTTTTTTGACAAGCTGCCTACAAAATTGCAAAATCAATATTTGTAGTATTATTTTGCAATTTTGATCGCTGCGGCGGGTTATTGAACGCGAAAGGGAACCCATCTCCGCGCTAAGTGCCGCCGCTTTGCGGCGGTTGCGCTCCGAAACGCCTCGCTGCGGCTCGGTGTGACGGTTCCCTTTCACACTATTCTTCCCTCCGAAACTTTCGGCTGGATAGGTTTTCTGAATGATGCGAACGCTGCGTGCTTCGCGGTTTGCTTATTCTTCGTATTTTCCGGCGCTGATCCTGAGAATTACTGCCGCGGCGATACAGGCCAGCGCCGCGGCCGCGCAGACAATTCCCACAGGCATCGTCGCTCTGCCGGAATTGGCCTCGACCAGAAATGCGAGCGCCGAAGCGTAGCCCAGCACCATGCCGGTGCATCCGCAGGTGACGGTAAGGTGCCTGTGGCGAATGCCCTTGCGCTGACTGCGGAAGAGGAAAATCGTATTTCTCACTCCCGTGATCAGAAAGGTCAGGATCCCGCAGAAGTTCAGCAGCGCGCTGATCGGAATGAGGAAAAACAGTTCCGGCTCGTGATCGCGTTCTGGGAGAACAACAAGAACCTTCCCGACATTGAAATGGTCGTCGACATTGCCAGAACCTTCCAATTATCTCTGGATGAGTTGATCCTGGGGGACAGTGCCGAAAACAACATGACCGCCAAGCTCATCAAGGACGGCAGCGATACCCGGCGGGCTAAGCTGAATCTATACTCCATTTTTATCGGTGCCGTGCTGCTTCTTATGGGCATTGGATGTATCATCATCCAGGCGTTCAGCGTCGAGTACATCGATGCCGCCGGCTACCTGCACGAGAACTTCTTCCTGCTCCCCATCGGCTTCCTGCTCCTTTTTTGCGGCCTGCTTTCTTTCCTGATTGCCGGAATTGCGACCGTGCTTCATACGATCATCGCAAAGCGGAAAATACAGAAGGACATTGCGGGATAGCGCGCAAATATGCTGCGGCGCCATGCGGCCGGTAAGCCGGCAAGCCCGCCTGCGGGATTCTCCGCGGGCGGGCTTGTCTGTTTATGCCTGCTGTTCGTCTTTTTTCAGCATCTCGATGATCGCGGCGGCCTTGTGGCTCCAGTCGTTGGCCTCGGCCTCCTGCGTGAGCAGGGCGTGGTAGGCGGTGTCGTTTTTCAGCGACAGAGCCTTGTCCAGCTGGGCGAGGAATTCCTCGTGATCGTGGCCGATCAGGACGGAGCGGTACTTGCGGCACTCGTTCATGTCCGTCGTGACGATGGGCTTTTGCAGCGCCATGTATTCGAAAATTTTCACGGGGCTGGTCGCGCGTGTGATGTCGTTGATGAGGAAAGGAATGGTCAGGATGTCCGCGCAGCGGGCGTAATTTTTCAGCACCTTGTAGTCGCGCGGACCCATGAAGTAGATGTTTTCCTCGCCATGGATGTTCTCTTCATAGGATTCGTCGTAGCGGATGCCGAACAGCACAACGCTGTATTTGCCCGTTGCGGCGATCTTTTTCAGCAGATCGTAGTCAAACCACTTGGCCAGCGCACCGTAGTAGCAAACGATGGGCTTGCCGAGATCGAGGATCTTCTGAAATTCCGGTTCAAACCGGTAATTCTCGTCAAAATGCTGGAAGAAGCTGTTGTCCACGCCGTTGGAGGAGAAGGCGACGCGCGCGCCGCTGCGGTGCTTGAGGACGTCCTGCCGCAGCAACTCCGCCGTGACGACGACATAGACATCCTCGTGCGTCATGGCGTAGTGATACTTGTCCGTGATATACTGCGGCAGCTCCTTCGTGCCGGCCAGCTCCGGGCTGAGGTCGTCGATGTACTCATAGATGAAGCCGAAGCCGTTTGCGCGGTAGTTCTCGATGTTCTCCTTTGAGAGCTTCCAGTCGGTGGAATACACCTGAATGTACTTCGGACGGCGAACCTGCTTCAGCTCCGACATCAGGATCCGGTTCAGAAGCAGATTGTTGAAGTTGAAGAGGTAGAGGTTGTCCTCATGCTTGCGGAAGGTCTTGACCTTGTCGGTCATGGTCGTGACCTCATAGAACACGAGGCAGCGCTCCCGCGCCAGATTCCGCGCAATGTGCTGCGGACGCTGGAAGAGAGGGACATTGTAGCCAAAGCTGCTGCGCCAGAGGACGATGCGGTCATAGTCGCCCGCCAGAAGCTCCCGCAGCTGCTCGCGGATGCGCCGCTGCCGGAGGAAGGTGACAAAGCTGACCTTGTCAAAGTAGTTCGCCTTGACATAGGCGTAGAGCTTCCGGCAAAAACCGCAGAAGCCGTATTTTTTGTAGACATTGACGAGTTTGGAGAGCTTTTGACCCATAGTGATTCCTCTGTTTCGGATAGAATAATCAGCGCAGAGCCTGTACCAGCTCCTTTGCTTCCAGCATACAGTCTTCCATGGAGCAGTAGGTCCAGCCGCCGTAACGGCCAATGGTATGGATGCCGGAAACGGCCAGCGATCGTTTCATTTCGGCGATGGCGGCTTCCGTATCGCGGCGGATGTGCACATAGGCGGGATCCATCAGGATAGTGGAGGAAGCGATGAGAGAATTATCCTCCGTCACGATGCCGCAGCGCTTCAGATTCTCCAATGTCAGCGCGAGCTGCTGCTCCGTGTCGACAGCGGCGTCTTTTGGATAACCGATCTCGACGTACATGCTCAGCTTGTCGGTGCTCAGAATGTTGTCATAGAAGCCGATGCGGTAATAATTGACATCCTTGTCCGGCACGTAGATCCAGTGCTCCTTGAACGCGGACTTTTTGGAAAAGCCGAGATTGAACACCAATACTTTGTTGTAACTCAGACGGCCGTTGAGCTCCAGCGCGGCATCGGTCCCGAGCATGGCGAGAAAATGATTGAGCGGCGCGGTGTTGATAAGATATTCAAAGGAAATCTCCTCGCCGCCGTCCGTGTAGGCGAGTTTACGCTCAGCATCCACACGGGTAAGCGTACAGCCAAGGCGAACCTTCGTTGCGTCCAGCCGGCGGTACAGCACATCAAGGAAGGAACCTGCGCCGTTGCGGGGATAGAGAAAGGTGCTGTTGTAGGATGAATCCTGCTCTCGCTTCATGTTAGCGATGATCTGCGGGATGTCCGCGTAGGGAAAGAAGCGCCCCATGGCGTCCTTGTCAAGCTGATGCAGATCGCAGGCATAGAGCTTTTCGTTGTAGGGGCGGAGGAACTTTTCAACGATGGACTTGCCGAACTTTCCGTAAAGCATATCCAGAAAATCGGAGTATTCCGGCTTTTCTTTCCGTTGGAAAAGATCATACAGGCAGTCGATGAACTCCTGCTTTTCCAGCTGATGGATGTTCGTCTGGAAGGGATAATCGACGAGCTGTCCTTTGTAGAGAATCTTCGTCCGCTTGGTCTGGGAGATGATGTCCTGCTCGGGAATATTCTCGTGGAACAGACGGCGGAATTCATCGGTCTTGAAATGGAAGAAATGCCCCGCATAATCCCAGACATAGTCGCCGCGGTGGATGGTGCGGCAATAGCCTCCCGGCTCGTTTTCCTTTTCGATCAGGAGATAGTCCTTTTTCAGATAATTGGCGGCAGTCAGGCCGGAAATTCCTGCGCCGATGATCAGATATTTGACTTGCTTCAAGGCGCTCCCTCCTTAGTGCTTTCTGAATGGATTCAGCTTGACCAGCAGACTGTTGATAGGCACGAAAATACCGCTGGTCTTGCGGTGGAACACAACTTTGCGGATCTTCACGCGCTGCGCATTATAAAGCTCCGGATATTTTTTCAGCCGCTCGTCGATGCTGCGGAACGCCTGACGCTCCTGACGGTAATTCAGCGCAATTTCATACTGTGTAGAAACCATGGGCAGCAGCAGATTGTTGACAATGTAATTGCGCTTGCTCTCGGGCAGTGAATCCTTGCAGCGCGCATAGGTCTCTGCCATGCTGATGCAGACATTTTCATGGTGCTTATAATTGCGGCGGTAGGATTCCCGCGATACGGATTGCCCTGCACGCCCGAGAAGATAGCGATAGATGTTCAGATCATAATAGGTGATGGTGTCGCAGCAGATCGCCACATTGATGTTCAGCTCCATATCGACGTAGAACATCTTTTCCGAGAGCTTGAAGCCCGCGTTACGCAGAACGGAGGTCTTGTAGCTCGAGCAGGATAAGATCGGCCCCCAGCTCGTAAAGCCGTAGTTCGGATAGCAAATATCCTCAAAATGATACTGGATGCCCGGCTTGAGCAGGGTGTAGATGCGCATGGGGTTTGCAATGTTGGAGTGCGCGAAGTCCTCAATGTAGTTGTTCAGGACAACATCGGAATTCTCTTTTTCAAGCAGGTCGATGAGCTTCGCAAACTCCTCGGAATCCACGGTGTCGTCGCCGTCAACAACCTTGAGGTATTTGCCGCGTGCCTCGCGGATACCGACATTGATCGTCGAGCCGTGACCGCCGTTTTCCTTATCGATCAGACGAACGATGGAGCGTCCGTTCACCGTGGACAGTTTTTCCAGAGTGCGGCCGATCTCGGCAGTGCGGTCCTTGGAGCCGTCATTGACGATCAAAATCTCCAGCTTGTTCGCATTTCTCTGGTCAAGTATGGAAATCACGGTGTTATTCAAATATTTTTCGACATTATAAGAAGGAACAACAACCGTCAGCGTCGGCTCGGCGGCAATTTCACCGAAATCGAAATACGGGCGGTGTTCCTCCGCCGCAAACATGTCGATCTCGCGCTGGATGGTGTGCGCATAGTCGAACTTGCCCTGCACGGATTCCGATTCGCGGCGTGCGACCTCGAGGAAATAGCCCGGATCGTTGTACATCCGCTCGATGACATCGGCATACTCGCGGTAGTTTTCCGTCTGGCACATTACGCCGAGATCCGCCGGAATGAACTGGCGAACACCCGGAATATCCGAGGTCACGACGGCACAGCCGGACGAGGCCGCCTCGCATGAGGACACGGCCTGAGAGTCGTAGCGCGTGGGGAAGAGCGCGATGCCGTGCGTGCGGTGTACCTCCCGAATTTCCTCGTGGGTCAGGAATTTCTTGAAAATATGTACATTTTCTAGTCCGCGCAGCGGCGCAAGGATCTGCTCATGCAGCGAGCCGTCACCATAAATATCAAATTCCAGCTTCCGAAAGATCGGGCGGTGGCGCAACTCGAGAATAATGCGTACAACGGTATCAAGCGAATACGAACCGATGTCGTCAAATTTTCGCAAAACGAAGATCTTCTTACGCAGCTCGGGGTCTTTTTTCTCATAGCGGAAGGTCTGCGTGTCGATCAGGCAGGGAATGACATCGCTGTTCTGGAATTTCAGTCCGACCAACTCCTCGCAGCGGCTGCGCGTCCACTCCGTGACGAAGATCCACTTTGCATTTTTGATCTGACTGTATTTTTTGATGAAAAAATCCTTCCGTTTGAAACGCTCCCGCAATCCCGCATCAATCACTGACCGCGGCCCGAAATAGGGGCTGGCGATCGTCTCCCAGTCCCAGTAGAGGGTCTCCGCGCCGTGGAGGTAGAAATACAAGAGGGTGTTTGTCGTATCCACGGACTCCAGCACGTTTGCAAAGCGGTCGTCAAAGAAGTGGATGAGAATACGCTTGTAGGTGCGCTTCTGCAAAAGTGTGCGGAAGAAATAGAAATCGCCCTTGACAACGCTCACGCCGTCAAAATCGTAATATGCCAGAGAAAGGCCGTCGTTGATATACACAACGTCCACGTTCCAGCCCAGCTGCTGATATGCCTTTACGCGCGTATGGACAAAGGCGGAATTATACTTGTTTTCCAAAGACGGATAGCCCGGCGTCGCGACAAGCACGTCCCCGTGCAGATAGCGATTTACCAGAAGATTCTCGTCCGCCTGCGGCAGATAATCTGCCTTGGTCAGCTCCATTTTGCTGTAAGGCGGAACATAGAGCACCAATATGAAATACTTCAGCCAAATAAATTTATTGACAAATACGGAGTTCAGCCCGCAGGTGCCCATGATCGTGCGGTGACGGTTGAGCAGCTTGAGTGTGCAGCCCGTGCCCTCAAGCAACTTGCCCTCGAGGCAAAGCGTGACCTCTTTTTCCCCGTTGCTGCGAAAGAGCTTCGGGTAGACCAGAAAGCCATGCTTTCCTGCGTTGTTTTCGATCAGCAGCTTGCCGTCGCGGAACTCCGTTTTGATATTTCCGCGCGCTCGCCACTTCTTTTTTAATAAATCCATGTAATTTTTCCTCACAAGTCGGTTATCATTTATTTTTCATATACTCTGCGTATCGATCGCAGACCTCTTTGGCCTCGCCGATCTCCACAACCTTGCCATGCTCCAGCCAGACGACGCGGTCGCAGAGCTTCTTGATCGACTCCAGAGAGTGCGATACATAGAGCACGGTGGTGCCTCCCTGAATCATGCTGAGCATCTTCGCCTCACTCTTGGCCTGAAAGGCGATGTCGCCCACGGACAGAATTTCATCCACAATCAGGATCTCCGGGTTGACAATCGTCGCCACGGAGAAGGCCAGACGCGCGACCATGCCGGAGGAGAAATTCCGCACCGGCACGTCCAAAAAGTCCTGTAATTCCGAAAATTCGACGATCTCGTTAAATTTACTTTCAATAAATTCCTTGGAATAGCCCATGACTGCGCCGTTGAGAAAGATGTTCTCCCGCGCGGTCAGCTCCATATCAAAGCCCGCGCCCAGCTCGATCATCGGGCAGATGTTGCCGTAGGCGGACATGGTTCCCTTCGTTGGCTTCAGCACGCCCGCGACGATTTTGAGCATGGTGGACTTGCCCGCGCCGTTGCTGCCGATCAGGCCGACGACCTCGCCGCGCCTGACGGAAAAGCTCACGTCCGTCAGCGCCCAGAAATCATTGTTCTGCGTTTTCTTTTTGCGGCGCTTGCCGGAGAGCAGATCGACAAAGAACTGCTTGAGGGAAAAGCCCTTGTCGATTCCCAGATTGAATTTCATCGACACATGGTCGACTTTGATGATTTCATTATCCATAGCGCCCATACCTCAGATATAGTAGATGAACTTATCCTGATTCTTGCGGAAGATCACAACGCCCAGCAGCAGCACGATGAGCGCCGAGCCGAGGCAGGCAGCGAAGCTCGACAGGGACGGTATCTGATGGTAGAGGATAATCATCCGCGCAAAGTTGATATACTGATAAAGGGGATTGCATTTTAGAATAGTGAACAAAAAACCGATATCCAGCGTTTTCAGATCATACATGATGGGCGTCAGGTAGGTCCAGAGGGTGAGGACGATGCCGTAGATGTAGAACATATCGCGCATGAACACGGCGATGGTAGACAAAATCAGTCCCATGCCAACCGTGAACAGAAACAGACATAGGAAGGAGAAGGGAAGCAGGAAATGATACCAGTTCAGCCCTGTGCCGGTGAAGATAATTACAGCGTACAGAGGGATCAGCGTCAGCAGGAAGTTGATGCCGACAAACAGGCATTTGGTAAAGGGAAAGATATACTTCGGGATATAGACCTTGTTGATCAGGCTGAAGTTTGCCACCACGCTGCTCATGGCGAGGTTGGAGGCTTCACTGAAATAATTGAAATAGGTCAGGCCGATCATCAGGTAAGCGAGGTAGCTGACACCCGGTGTGGTGAACTTGAAGAAGTTGGAAAAGACCAGCGCCATGACCGCCATGGTCAGGACGGGGTACAGCAGGCTCCAGGCGATGCCCAGGATGCTGCGTTTATACTTGACCTTGAAATCGCGGCTGACCAGCTGCTGCATCAGAAAGCCGTATTTCTGAAAGGAATATTTCAGATTCATTATGAATTGCATAAAACGCCTCCGCATTGCAGTTACATTTCAGCATATTATTGCTGTATTTCCAAGGGACTTTACGAAGTATGGGCGCATCTCTGCCCGTCAAAACCATGTCTGCCCTGTAAATCGATGATATTATAACACATTCCGAAAAAAAAGTCTACCTGTTTCTTTTTGGCGAAAAACCGCCCTGAAATCTATTGACAAAACTGGTCGGTAATGATAGACTGAATTTGGTTGGTAAATATAGACCGAAAAGGAGGTCATGCAATGGAGGAACTGCGGCTTTGCGAAAGCGACTACCGGTTCATGTGCGTCGTCTGGGACAATGCGCCCCTGCGCTCGCATGAGCTGGTGGAGCTGTGCGCCGAACGCCTCGGCTGGAAAAAGTCTACGACCTACACCACGCTGAAAAAGCTCTGCCAGCGCGGCTTTGCCGAGAATGAAAACTCCGTGGTGCGCGCGCTCGTGCCGAAGCGCGCCGTGCAGTCCTATGAAAGTGACCGTGTTGTAAACCGTGCGTTTGACGGCTCGCTGCCCTGCTTTGTGGCGGCTTTTCTTGGCGGAAAGAAAATATCGGAAGCCGAAGCGGAGGAGCTCAAGCGCCTGATTGACGAACACAAGGAGGGATAACATGGAAAAGCTCTTTCTGGAACTGCTCAATATGAGCTGCGCTGCGTCTTACGTCATTGCGGCGGTGCTCCTGCTGCGGCTGCTGCTGAAAAAGGCACCGCGCCGCTATTCCTACGTGTTGTGGAGCGCGGCGGCCTTCCGCCTGTGCTGCCCGGTGTCTCTTTCGGCGGGCTTCAGCCTGTTCGGTCTGCTCGATCTGACGCAGCGGGGCGCGGCGCTGGATTTTGTTCCGGAAAATCTGGGGATGATGGCGCAGCCGGAGGTACATACCGGCCTGACGGCCGTCAATACCGTTCTGCGCGATTCGCTGCCCGCGGCCTCGCCGGCCAACAGTGCCAATCCCATGCAGATCGTGATTTTCATCGCCTCCGTCCTCTGGTGCGCGGGGGCTGCGGCACTGGCGCTGTACGGCCTGTTCAGCTACCTTGCCCTGCGCCGTCGGCTGTGTACGGCCACCCGGCTGGAAGACAATGTGTTTGAATCCGCGGCGGTGCGCTCGCCCTTCGTTCTGGGCGTGCTGCGGCCGAAGATCTATCTGCCCTACGGGCTGGACGGGGAGAGCTGCGCGTTTGTCCTTGCGCATGAGCGGTATCATCTCAGGCGGAAGGATCCCCTTGTGCGGCTGTTCGCCTTTTGCTTACTGGCGCTGCACTGGTTCAATCCGCTGGTGTGGATCGCGTTTTCCTGCATGAGCCGCGATATGGAAATGAGCTGCGACGAGAAGGTGCTGGAAAGCGGCAGCGCGAGGGCGTACAGCCTCTGCCTTTTGTCCATCGCCTCCAACCGACGCTTTCCCTCGCCGGCTCCACTGGCCTTCGGCGAAACGGGGGTAAAGGGGCGCATCCGCCACGCGCTGGCGTGGAAAAAGCCCCGCCGCTGGGCTGCGGCCGCGGCCGTCGTCCTGTGCACCGTGACCATTCTCGCCTGTTCCGTGAACCCCTTGCGGGCGGGTGGCTATGACGGCAGCTACCACGCGGGGAAAACGGTGCTGTCTTCTGCTCTGCTGTCCTACTTGCCGCCGAGCGGCGACGCGCGTGGCCTTGAGAGCATCGTCCTTGCGGACGGGAAGCTGACGGTCACCGCCCAGACCGGCTGGCGCTATGAGAGCGACGCGGTCGAGATCGATACGCTCACCCGCGAAGAAATGGTGCAGGCGCTGGACGGCGGGCTCCTGTTCGGCTATGCGGAGGGCGAGGACGACGGCTTCTCCGTGTTCCCGGATGCCCTGCCGGACCTGATCCCGGCGTACAGCCGCGCGAAGGACATGGTCGTCATCCGTACCATCGGCGGCCAGTGGACGGAGGAGGGCGCATCCTCCGAGCCGACCATGACCGTGCAGGCAAGCCGGGAAGGGCAGACGGAGGAAGAAATTCCGGCGGAATTCCAACTCTTTTTCTTCCGCGGCGAGCCGCTGTGGCTCATGGAGCGGCAGTCCTTTGTCTACCTGCTGGAGCGTGTGGAATAAAAAAGGAGAGGCCTATGCCTCTCCTTTTTTATGGCTTGCAGCTGCCGCAGGGCGTGTAGCCCTGTGCGATCAGATCGTCGCGCGTTCCTGTGTAGTCCTGCCGGTTTTCCTCCTTCATGCTGCTCACGGAGGCGCAGTCGGGCAGATGGAATTTCCGCGTGCCGGTGTTGAGCACATAGTGCATTTCCGTGCCGGCCGAGGCCGAGGTTTCCGCAAGGCGGCTCTCGCCCGTGGCGTAGTCGATCGTGATGCCGGGCTGGACGTTGTAGGCGTAGACGCAGAAGCGCACCTCGTCGTCCTCCATGGACTGCCCTTCCATCAGAACGCCGCGTGCGACCAGCTCGCTGCCCTCAAACACCGGCGTGACGCGGTAGAGCACGTGGTTGCCGGTCTCCTTGACGTAGTCGGCGACCATGTTTTCAAAGGGCAGCATACCCTGCACGTTCAGGTAGCGCGTGCCGGTGATGAGGTTGCGCTCGTTGGCATTTTCGCCCGTGAGCTGGTAGCCGATGAGGTGGCAGCGGTTGTAGAGATATTTACCGTCCACACTGTCGTATTTCGCCGTCTGCCAGCCGGAGGGCTTGATCTGCCCGATGCTCCCGCGCTTTTCCGTGGGCATCAGGTCCTGCCCGACGCAGGCGTAGGCCACGCCGCAGCGCCCCAGCTCGTCCAAATTGCTGTAGCGCTCGAAGGAAACGGTGGTGTAGTCCGTTTCGGTGAAGTAGGGATCGTTCCCGTTGACGGCGACGTAAGCGCTGCCGGAATACGCCGGGATCTCGGAAGCCGCGGTTGGCTCCGTCGGTGCAGCAGGCTCCGGCGAAATCAGGCCGCAGCCGGTCAGCAGCAGGCAGGCAAGCAGCAGCGCGGCAAGTCGTTTCATTTCGTATAAATCTCCTTAATGATGCGCTCGTGCGAGTAGCCGGACAGTTCTGTGACGCTGCACAGCCTCCAGTCAGACAGTCGGTAGGGAAGGAATTCGTCCGCGGGATAGACCCGATCCCAACGATAGAGGATCAGCTCTTCCGGCGCGGCAGGAAGGGGAAGCCGCTCGGCAAAGCAGACGGCATCCTCCGAAAAATCCGTGCAGACCACGATGCGCTCCTGACTGTCCTCAAAAAGCTTCGCAGAGCATTCCCGCACCTGCACGGGTGCATAGGTCAGAATGTCCGCCGTGACGACGCGGTCACGGCTCTGCCGCCGGTGGTTGAAGGAAAGACCGTTATTCCGGTCGACGCAGACAATGAGCTTCATGGGAATCTCCTAGAAAAGTCCGCCGATCAGCGTCACGGCGATGCCCGCCAGCGCGCTCAGGATATACAGCGCTGCGACGATGACGAGATTTTCTTTCGGATTCTTATTTGTGCGGAACAGCACCAGAAGGCCGATGCCTGCGTTGGACAACAGCCCCGCAAACAGGCCGCCCAGCCCCAGCACGCCCGCAAGATACGACTCCGTGATGACCACGGAAACCGAGCAGTTGGGGATCAGGCCGAGCAGCGCCAGCAGCAGCTCTCCGATGACGGGCTTGGTCAGGATGGTGCCGGAGAGCTTTTCCACGCCGATGAATTCAAAAAGAAGGTTCAGAACGACGTTGACCGCGACCAGCATCAGGCCGATCTTGACCGTGTGCTTGAGCGCGGAGAGAAAGACGCTGCCCTCCTCTTCGTCGCAGGCGCAGTGCTCGCGCTCGCAGAAGCTGTGGATGTCCTTCTGGCTGCGCAGCCACCGGCCAAGGATCGCGTCGGCGAGATACCCGAGCAGGATGCCCAGCGCAGCCTTGCTCAGGACGATCAGGACGATGCCCTTGACGCCGAGCGAACCGCGCTCGGTCAGGCTGGAGAGCATGATGGGCAGCATCTCGTCCGAGGTCGCGAAGAACACGGCCAGCATGGTGCCGACGGAAATGGAGCCGGTGGAAAACAGACTTGCCGCCGCGCCGGAGATACCGCACTGCGGCACGATGCCGAGCAGACCGCCCAGCGCGGGGCCGGCCTTGCGGGAGTAGCCGTGCAGAATTTTTTCGTTGAACTTTTTGCTGCGCTCCAGCAGCTCCATCAGAAGATAGGCCAGGAAGAGGACCGGCAGGCTCAGAAGTCCGTCCCAGAGGCCGTTCTTCAGCGCGTCAAGCAGCAGCGCGCCGGTGCTTGCGCCGGTGTGTATCGCTGAGTGGAGAAAAATCAAGAATAGCGCTCCTTTTTGCGGGAATCAGCGGGTTTCGCTGCTTCCTGCGTAGTAATTGATCAGACAGCCGGCGAGAATGATGTCGCGCTCCTCGCGGCTCAGATTCTTCAGCCACAGGGTGAGGCTTGTCCGCTCCTCGCCCTGCAGCAGAACCGCTTCCACGCGGTCAGCTTCGCCCAGCAGCGCGGCGCGGATGCCGGGGATCCAGAGGCGGTCGCCGGGCTGGATGTTATAATCCGCGATGTGCTCGACCGTGAAGGGCAGCATGCCCCAGTTGATGACGTTGCTGCGGTAGCGCTTGGTCGCGTAATCCTCGCAGAGGTTTGCCACGCCGCCCAGCACGCGCTGGCAGGAGGCTGCCTGCTCTCTTGCCGAGCCGTCGCCCGGACGGATGGACATCACGGCGCTGCCGAAGCCCGTGGCGCGCGGGTCAAATCCCTCAATCGCGAAGGTCTCGGGGGACTGACGGCGCTCCGCCTCCTGCGCCCGCACAGCCTTGGCGCGGCTGACATATTCCGGGTCCTTGCGGCTGAGAGCAAAGTCGCTCAGCTTTTCGGGATTGCTGCGGTAGGAGGAGGTCTCGCCGGAGGGGATCAGCTCGTCCGTCGTGGTAACGGGATCGTAGATGGCCGAGGCGACGGTCACCAGCAGATTTTCCGGCAGGGCGATCTGACGGGGCCAGTCGGCGATGTTCGGCCCGAACACCAGCTCCTGCGCGGGGTCGGGTCTGCCCACGCCGTGGTAGACGCGGGAGTAAGACGAGGAGTCGAAATGATAGTCCAGATAGGCCGGGTCCTCCATCAGCCCCTCCAATTCGGTCGCGGGCGTGATTGCGCCGCCGCAGAGCGCGGAGGCGGCGATGGAGCGCGCGTCCATCAGGGCGACATAGGCGACCTGCCCCTGCGTGGGCTTGGAGCCTTCGCGGTTGGGGAAGTTGCGCGTGGAGTGGCGGATGGAGAAAGCACTGTTGGCCGGGACATCGCCCGCGCCGAAGCAGGGACCGCAGAAGGCGCTGCGGATGCTCGCGCCGCAGGCCATCAGCTTTTCCAGCGCGCCCGTGCGCATCAGCTCCATCAGGACGGGCTGACTTGCGGGATAGCAGGACAGCCAGAAGTGTCCGTCGCCCAGCGACGCGCCCTTGAGGATCTCGGCGGCTTGCAGAAGATTCTGGTATGTGCCGCCGGAGCAGCCGGCAATCACGCCCTGATCGGCGTAGAATTTCCCACCGCGGATCTTTTCACGCAGGGAGGCGGGAGCCTTTTTCAGGCTCAGCGCGCGGACGGTTTCCTCGTCCACCGCGTGCAGCAGATCGTCCAGATTTTCGTTGAATTCGCGGATGGGCAAGGCGTTGGAGGGGTGGAAGGGAAGCGCGATCATCGGCTCAATCGTCGAGAGGTCAATTTCTATGCCCATATCGTAGCAGGCGCCCTCCTCCGGTGCAAGCGCATGGTAGGCCTCCGGCCGGCCGTGGACGGAGAGCGCACAGCGCACGGTTTCGTCCGTCTGCCAGACGGACGACAGGCAGCTCGTTTCCGTGGTCATCACGTCGATGCCGTTGCGGTAGTCGATGCTGAGATTTGCCACGCCGTCGCCGAAGAATTCCAGCACGCTGTTCTTGACCAGTCCCTTGGGGAAGGTCGCGGCGATGAGCGCCAGCGCGACGTCCTGCGGGCCGACGCCCGCGCGGGGCCTGCCGGTCAGGTGTACACCGACGACGCGCGGATAGGAGATGTCATAAGTGCGGCCGAGCAGCTGCTTGACCAGCTCCGGCCCGCCCTCGCCGATGGCCAGCGTGCCGTAAGCGCCGTAGCGGGTGTGCGAATCGGAACCGAGGATCATCCGGCCGGAGCCGGCGTACATCTCGCGCATATAGCTGTGGATGACCGCCTGATGCGCCGGGACAAATTCACCGCCGTAGCGCTTCGCCGCGGACAGACCGAACACATGGTCGTCCTCGTTGATCGTGCCGCCGACGGCGCACAGGGAATTATGGCAGTTGGTCAGCACATAGGGCAGCGGAAATTCCTTCAGGCCGGAAGCGCGGGCGGTCTGGATGATACCCACATAGGTGATGTCGTGGGAGGCCATGGCGTCGAATTTCAGCTTCAGCCTGTCCATGGAGCCGGAGGTGTTGTGGGCGTTCAGAATGTGATAGGTGATCGTTTTTTCGCGGCCGGAAGCGATCTCCGGTTCGCGGGCGGGGAACAGACGGCCGCCGCGGTAGTACATCGGTTCGTTATAAATCTTGATCATGGGAATTCCTCCGAGTTTTCTTTACCCTAAAATATACACAAAAACACGGCTGATTGCAAGCAAGCAGCGAATATTTTTCCATCTGCGGTGAGATACTGCACAGAGAAAGGGAGGAAATGCTATGAACTTCTTGCAATCGCAGACCATGCAGAACCTTGCGCGCAGTTTTGCGGGCGAATCGCAGGCCAGAAACCGCTATACCTTCTACGCGCAGCAGGCGCGCGGAGAAGGGCAGGAGGGCCTTGCCCGCCTGTTTGAGCAGACGGCGGAGAATGAAAAGATCCATGCGGAGGAATTCTGGGAGCTTCTGACGAAGCACGGCGGAAAGACGATAGAAAATATCGATCTGGAGGCAGGCTATCCCTTCTCCTTCGGCAATACCGGCGAAAATCTCCAATTCGCCGCCGAGGGCGAGCAGGCAGAGCATGAGCGGGTCTATCCGGCCTTTGCACAGACGGCGGAGGAAGAGGGGTATGCGGACGCTGCCCGCCTGTGGCGCATGATCGCCTCCATAGAGGGGCAGCACCACGATGCCTTCCTGCGGGCAAGGGAGGAATATCTCTCCGGAATGCGCTGGCGCAGGGACGAGCCCGCCGCGTGGCACTGCCTGAACTGCGGCTACACCTATACCTCCGAGGAGGCCGCGGAATACTGCCCGGTCTGCGGCAAAGGAAAGGGCTGGATGTCCGCCGGAACGCCGGGCTCAGACTGAGAGAAATTCGCTTTTGACCCAGCCGATCAGGCCGTCGTAATTGACGGACCGCCAGTCGTTGTAAGCGCCGAGGATGGAGACGGCTGCGCCGTTCGGGATCCCGGCCAGAACGGGGCCGTCCAGGGAGGGCGCGCCGCGCAGATTGAGCGTGCCGCTTTGCAGGCGGACGGTGGCCTCCCGCGCCGGGCGCGGCGAGAGAAGCGGCAGCCCGAAATACTCCGTGACGGACAGCGACAGGCTGCGCGCGATCGCAAGCAGGTTGTTTTCTATCCACAAGGCGTCGGCCATGTTGTCGTGGTAGCCCAGCTCCGCAAGGACCGCCGGTGCTTTCGTCAGGCGTACCTCCGCGATGGCGGTCGTGGCAAGCGCACGCACACGGTCGGGCAGGGGATAGATCTCTTTCAGATTGTCCACGATGATATTCGCCATGCGCAGCCCGTTCAGGCTGGGCGTGTAATAGTAGATGTCGATGCCGCGCACCTGCCCGGAAACGGAGGCTGGCGCGGCGTTGCTGTGCAGCGCGAGATGAAAATTGTAATTCCCGGCGTTGGAGGCACGGATGGAATCGCCGACGGTGCCGTTCGGGTCATTGCGCGTGACGTTGATGCCGGAAGCCTCAAGATATGGAACCATCAGGTCTGCCAGACGGTTCATCCAGTATTCCTCATTTCCGCTGGTGACGTAGGGATTATACTCCTGTGTGGACGGACTTAAAAATAAAAATGGCATAATCTTCCCTCCTGTTTTCCCCATGCTATGCCGTTTTGCCCGCGATCGTGCAAAAGCGGTGCGATTTGTGTTGCGGAGGGCGGGAAACTGTGCTATCATGAATAGGATCATGAACAGGAGAGAAGACGTCATGCAGTTTATCGTTTTGGATATGGAATGGAATCAGCCGTGGCCCGGCTCCTATGCCGCGAAGAAGGTGCTGCCCGTGCAGATTCACGGCGAGATCATTCAGATCGGCGCGGTGCGCCTTCTGGAGGACGGCACGGTCGCGGACGAGTTTCAGGTGCTGGTATGCCCGAAATATTATAAAAAACTGAACAGCCGCGTATCCAAGCTCACGGGACTGCACGATGCGCGCCTGCGCGAGGAGGGACTGCCCTTCCCGGAGGCGCTGGAGCGCTTCCGCACATGGATCGGCGGGGATTGCATTTTCCTGACGTGGGGCTTTGACGACATCCGCGTGCTGGAGGACAACATCCTGCTGCACGACGGCGAGCCGGACTGGATCACGAAATGGTATAACGCGCAGATGGTGTTCAACGCGCAGACCGGCACCGGCTCTGCGCAGAAGTCCCTCTCCAGCGCGATGGAAATTCTGGGGATCGAGCCGAGCCGCCCGGCGCACGACGCTCTGGGCGATGCGTACCACACGGCGCTCATTTGCAGCCGGCTGGACATGAAGCGCGGCATCGCGGAGTATGCCAGCGCGGTGCGCAGCCACGAGGACGGCTTCCACGGCAATCCGCCGGAGGGCTGCATCAGTCGGACGGTATTCCACGGCTACGAGGACAAGAATGCCGCGATGGGCGCGATGACAAAACAGGAAACGCACTGCCCGCAGTGCGGTCGTAAGATGCGCAGCGGGCGCTGGCTCTCGCAGGAGGGGCGGCGCTATATGGCCATGGCCTCCTGCCCGGAGCACGGGCGCTATCTCATCCGCGTGCGCATGAGCAAGGAGCGCGACGGGACGCTTCGCGTCAGCCGGCTCGTCTATCAGGGCGCGTCCGAGGCGGCGCAGCGCTTTGATGAGCTGATGGCCGAGAAGAAAAAGATCGCCCCCACCCGCCGCAGAAGAAAGCGCAGAGAGCGGAAAAATGACGCTTGATTTTTTACCGGAGACGCTTCTGCCGTGGTTTGCGGAGCACCGCCGGGACCTCCCGTGGCGGCGCGACCGCGAGCCATATCACGTCTGGCTTTCGGAGATCATGCTCCAGCAGACGCGCGTGGAGGCGGTGCGCGGGTATTACGAGCGGTTCCTCACCGCGCTTCCGACGGTGCAGGCGCTGGCCGACGCGCCGGAGGATCGACTGCTAAAGCTCTGGGAGGGACTGGGCTATTACAGCCGCGCCCGGAATCTGCAAAAGGCGGCACAGGTGATCGTGACACAGCACGGCGGAGTGTTTCCGCGGGAATATGACGACGTCCGCGCCCTGCCCGGCGTCGGGCCGTACACGGCGGGCGCGATCTGCTCGATCTGCTTTGAGCTGCCCGCGCCGGCGGTGGACGGCAACGTCCTGCGCGTGGCGGCGCGGCTGCTGCGGCTGGATGCGCCGGTCACGGAGGAGAGAATAAGGCGCGGGATCGGTGAAATGCTGGAGAAGATCTACCCCGCGGGGCGCTGCGGCGATTTTACGCAGGCGCTGATGGAGCTGGGGGCGACGGTTTGCCTGCCGAACGGCGAGCCGAAGTGCGCGCTCTGCCCGGTCGCGGCGTTCTGCGCGGCGCGGGCGGCGGGGGAGCAGATGCGCTATCCCGTCAAGGCCGAAAAAAAGCCGCGTCGCCGGGAGAATCGGACGGTGTTCCTCCTGCGCTGCGAAGGCGCGATCGCCGTCTGCCGCCGCCCGGAAAAGGGACTGCTTGCGGGACTCTGGCAGCTTCCGGACGTCCCCAGTGAGCTGACCGCGCAGGAGGCGCTGGCGCAGGCGGCGCAGTGGGGCACGCGCCCCACGGGCATCGAAAAAAAGGTGCACCGGACGCATATTTTTACCCATGTGCAGTGGGAGCTGACCGGCTTCTATCTCGACTGCGCGGTGCAGGCACCGCAGTTTTTCTGGGCTGGCGCGCGGGAGCTGGAGGAAAATCTCGGCCTGCCCACGGCCTACCGGCAATTTTTAGAGGAACCACTTGCAAGCCGGCGCAAAAACGGCTATACTGAAGCTACCAAAGAATAGGGAGGTTTTTACCCATGGAAGACAAGCGCGCACAGTACGCGGAGGATGAGATCATTACGCTGGAGTTTGACGACGGCGCCAGCTTTGAATGCGGCATTATGGGCGTGTTCGATCTGGACGACAAGCAGTATATCGCGCTGGAGGCGCTCGACGACTCCGACGATGTTTATCTCTACGGCTATGTCCCCACGGACGACGATTTCACGCTTCTGGACATCCCAGAGGAGGACTTCGACCGCGTCGCGGCGGAGTTCGACCGCCTGATGGACGAGCCTGTGTAAGAAATAATTATAAATCGGCGCCTCCAAAAGCGGAGTCCGAATAAGAAAACATAGATGCTCCCCCGCAGACAAAGTCTGCGGGGGAGCCAGACTGTCAAAAAACCTATCCAGCCGAAAGTTTCGGAGGGAAGAATAGTGTG